>Ga0210400_10000093_pt1 | contig 122029 bp, 100 predicted proteins | sample IncBWH26MmetaG_FD_155456 | JGI IMG/M metagenome (GOLD analysis project Ga0210400, IMG submission 155456) | Forest soil microbial communities from Barre Woods Harvard Forest LTER site, Petersham, Massachusetts, United States - Inc-BW-H-26-M | ecosystem: Environmental > Terrestrial > Soil >... | reverse complement strand
TCGCGCCTCGCGCTGCGGGGACATCTCCGCTGCCGAAGCCGACGTCAACGAACTCACCCAACTCGTCGCCGACCGCGAGAAGCGCTCAATAAAGAAGGGCTACACCGCCTCCACCGAAAAAGCCACCGATTTGCGCGAAGCCGAAGCCTGGCTGGCATTCGCCAAGGGAAAATCGGACGAAGCTCTCGAAGAGTTGCGCGCCGCCGCCGACCATCAGGACAAAAATGGCGGCGAATCCGTCAGCATCCCCGCGCGCGAAATGCTCGCGGACATGCTCCTGGAACTCAAGCGCCCCGCCGATGCCCTCGCCGAATACAAAACGGTCCTGAAGAATTCCCCGAATCGCTTCGACGGTCTCTTCGGTGCAATGCGTGCGGCAGCGTCTGTCAATTCACCGGCCGGTCGCAAGGAAGCGGAAGCCTTCGCCGACCAACTGATGGTGTGTTGCGGCTTCGGAGGTGATCGGCCCGAGATTAAACAGGTGGCGTCGTATGCCCCGGCTCATGAGCAAGAACCTGCACCCACTGTTATCGAGAAAAAATAGCAACCGTCGAGCTCCGGAGTTCGCCGAGGCAAAAACCTACCTCGCGCAGAAGTAGCGCATCCATTCGAGCCGGAAAAACTTTATGAACAGGAGCGCAGGCGGGCCGTGAAAGACAGTCCGCCCGCGCTCCGTTGCTTGTTTAGAAGTGGAAGCCCAGCTCCGCCGTGTACGCTCGCGGTGTTACGAAGTGCGTTCCGCTGAACGTGGAAAGGAAGTTATAGAGCGCGGTCTTGTTCGTCAAGTTGATGGCGGTGAGGCGCAGGCTCCACTTGTAGCGGTCGCCGTGGAAGAGATTATCTTCGCCCACGCTGGCGTCAAACAGGTTGCGTGGAGCTACGCGGGTTGGATTGCGGTCCTGGTTAAACGTCACACCCGCGATGTTAATCAGCTTCGCGCCTTGCGGCGTGCCTGCCGCGCAGCTGGTGATCCGATTGGCAGGGGTCGCCACATTGGCACCGCAGAAGAGCCCGATCGCTGCCTGTTGGTCCGCGTCGAGGAAGTTCATCGCATCCTGGAAAGTACCCAGATTTGGATTACTGGCCACCAGACCGCTGTCGTAGCGCCAATTCATGGCAATCCACGGTAGGGTTTTCCACGGCTGATATTGCACGTGGGTCGTCTGGTTGAACGCCTGGTCGTGGTCGATGCGGAACACTTGACCGCCGCCCACCGTTGCGCCCAAGCCGCCCGCTTGCGGCGGGAAGTAGCGCGCCCGGACATGCGCGAGAACGGCGAACGCCGTCAAGCCATGATAATTGGGGAAGCTTACGCGCACCGAGGGCCCGTCAATCTTCGAGCTTTTCCACGCAATCGGGAAAAAGATAGGAGTGTTGGCGAACGCGCTGAAGTCGTAAGCGTTGTGCGTGTACTTCCACAAGTAGTCTGCGTCCACGACCAGGTATTTTCCGAACGCTTGCTGAAAGCCCGCATTGAACTGGTTTCGTTGTCCCGCGCGAATCGGCGCGAAAGCCTGGCTGCCCGCGCCATTGAACACGGCGTTTATGACCGGGTCCTGGGATCCCACGCTCGCCAGAATCAAGTTCTCATTGAACGGGGTCTCCAGGATGCGCGAGTACGAAACGCGCAAAACTGAGTTGGTTTTCTTCACGTTATAGGCGACACCGACGCGGGGCTCCGGCTGCCAATCATGCAGGATTCCGCGATAGATGTCGGCGCGCAATCCCACATTGAAGGCCCAGTTGCCTTGCGTGATGGTGTCTTGCAGATAGAGCGCAACCTCCTTTACATCCGTTCGCCCGCGGAATGGGAAGACCGCCCCTGACCGCGTGAGATCGAACGGAAGCAGCAGCGTGCAAGGGGCAGCCAGGGCCACGCCGCCCGCGAAGCAATTGACGCCATTGCTGTCCGTGAGGGATGGGAGGAACGCCGGATCCGTAATTCCAAAGTTGAAATTCTCGGTTAGGAACGTATGCTGAAATGTGACGCCGGCTTTGACGTTGTGTTTGCCCTTCACGTAGGACACGTCCGTACGAAGTCCCGCGTTGGTCAGTTTTCGTTGCTGGTTGAGCGTCGCCGAAGAGCCGCCGGGAATAAATCCCGTGCCGTCGGCAAACACGTTTCCGCTCGGGTAGTAATTAAACTGATCTTGCCGGACGAAACCGCCGAACGTGAACAGCGTTGTCGTGCTGATCAAGCGGGTCCAGACTGGCGCGATGTTAAACGTATTGATCTGCGCGCGCTGATCTTGCGCCGGCAATTGAGCATTGGTGACTGGATCAAGGATCCCCGCGTTCAGGTTATCGATCGTATTTGGTGTTTGAAACCACGAGCGCGTGTATTGAAAGTTCGTGTGGATCGAATCGGCACTGGTTACGTTGTAATCGACCCGGTCAAATAGATTCTCCTCATTCCCCTTGTCGTGGATGGCGCGAAGCTCGGGAGGATCCAGGAATCGGCTGGTATTCAAGCCGTTCGCAGCGATGAAGTTTCCCCACTTTTGGCCGCCGAACGCCAGCCGGAAACCGCCGGTTACAGAGCCGAAGCTCCCATAAGAGGAGAACACGGAGCCTGTGGGCTTGGTAACGCCCAGGCCCGAGCGCGTCGTAACTTTGATCACCAGGCTCGTCTTGTCGCCGTATTCGGCAGGAGGCCCTCCAGAGACCGCTTCCAGCGACTGAATCGAGTCCAGCGGAATCTGGTTCGAGAAAACCTTGCTCTGTTGATCCGTAATAGGCTGGCCGTCAACGGAGAATGAATTTTCGGCGTGATCGCCGAGTCCATGGAAAAGGCCATTCGAGTCTGCCACCACGCCTGGTGTCGCCAGCGTCACCAGCGAACTTACCGATGACGACTGGCTCTCGAGCGGCAGCCTGTCGGTCAAAGCAGTGTCCACATCCGTATGAAAGCTCGGGTCATTCTCTACCATGTCTCCACCGTTCGCTTCGACCGTGATGCTGGTTGCCGCCGTTCCGACCTTCAGCCCGATTTGTATGCTGTTAGGCACGCTCGAGCGCACATCCACGTCCTGTGTATACGAAGCGAACCCGGGCGCCGTCACCACCAGGTGGTAGGGATTGAACGGCACGTTGGAAAAGCGAAAGGTTCCATCGCTCCCCGTTGTCGTCTCCCGCTGATAGCCGGTCACGGGAAAGCTGATCTCGACCTTCGCGCCGGCAACTACCCCGCCGGACGGATCTTTTACCACTCCCTCAATCGATCCAGCATTACCCAACTGGGCCTTCGCTGGCCCTGCCGTCAGTAACAGAACCAGCCCCAAAACAAACAACGCGCTGATACTCAAACGCTTTAACATTTTTTCTCCATCCCTTTCGAGGGCAATTTGCGTTAATTGTGGAATGAGGCCGCCGGGAAAATGGCGGTGACGCTGGCCTTCAGTTACGGCAGCGCACGGAAGTACACTTCAAGCCCGGGGTAACGAATTAAGCGGTAGGAGGCGCGCGTCCGGCGCGATGCAGAGAGAAGGAATTGCTCGGCGCTGCGTGCTGCGGCAGCGAAGAAAACCAGGTAACGATCTGAGGAGTGCTGACAAGGTCCAGCCGGGCAGCCGCCAGCGCGGGCATGTGCAGCACTTGGCAGATATGGCAGGCGTTCTCAGACCCATTCGTATGTTGATGGAAGAGCGAACCGCCCGCCGCAAAATAGAGCAGCGCGGCGCAAGCCAGCAGCGCCAGCCCGCGGCGTACAGCCGTTCGCCCGAAAATGGATACCCGTCCGTGCATAAGCGACACTTTAGCTTAGCACCTTAGACGGACGTTTAAGCGCTTTGGTTGCTAAAAGTACCCCCTCAGCCCAAACAGGTTTTCTTGACCCCGCAACCATTCTTGCCTAAGCTCCGTCCTAGTAAGCACATGCAAGGCAATACATGGCCCATCCTATTTCGGCGTCGCACTTTGGGATCACCTGCCTTGGGGCGTAGTTCCTCTAGCGCCCTCCACGCTCTTTCAACACGGCTCAATTCTATGGAACTCCAGGAGTAACGTCATGAAGCGATTTACCGCTCTATCTGTTCTGCTGTTTTTCTCCTCGATGGCTCATGCGCAGGACGCGCCTTCTGTACCGCCTAGGCGTGACGCTTCCCCTGCGAGCACGGAAGATGGGCGCATGAAGGCGCTCGAACAGCAAGTCCAGGCGCTCGCTGTGGAGGTAGCCTTGCTGCGCAGCGAACTAAAGGAGCTGCGCGAAACGAAATCATCGGAACCAACCGCCGGTCCGCAAGTTCTGCTTGCTTCCGCGCACGCCGAACCCGGCATGCTCCCCGCCGCTCCTGCCCCAGCCCCCGCACAAGCCGCGCAAACACAGACTTTCGGAGGCGCATCCGGCAACGCGAAACTCCTCAATCCGGACATCAGCCTGATCGGCGATTTCATCGGCACCGCCGGCCGCAATACCGTTGTGCCAAGCCGTTCGCTCGAAATGCATGAATCCGAAGTAGGTCTTCAAGCCATCATTGATCCCTACGCGCGCGCCGATGCCTTCATCTCCTTCGGCGAAACCGGCGTGAACGTCGAAGAGGCTTACGTCACCTTCACGTCGCTCCCCGGAGGCCTGTTGCTCAAGGTCGGCAAGAAGCGCGCCGACTTTGGCAAGGTCAACACCATTCACAATCACGCCCTGCCTTTTATCGACCGGCCGCTCGTCACCAACAATCTAGTCGGTGGCGAAGACGGCATCGATGACTCCGGCTTCTTTCTCTCACGCTTTTTGCCAGCGCCGAAGAACTGGTTCCTCGAAGGCAGCGCGGAAGTACTGCGCGGTGATTCCGCGGATGTCTTTCAGGCTAACCGCCGCCAGGACCTCAGCGTCGTCGGCCACCTCCGCGCCTATCGCGACCTGACCGAATCCACCAATCTGGATCTCGGCCTCTCCTACGCGCGCGGTCACAACAATGCTGGCATCGGCACATCCTTCGATCCTTCCAGATTTATCACCAATCTCTACAGTGGCGACGCGACCCTGCGGTGGAAGCCCCTCCGCCGCGCCATCTACAATTCCTTTCTGTTCCGCACCGAACTCGTCTGGAGCGCCCGCGACCAGCTCTCCGCCGCGGTCCCGGCTCTTTTCGAGACGCAACATGCTTTTGGCATGTATTCCTCCGCGGAATATCGCGTCAATCGCCGCTGGACCGTCGGCGGACGTTTCGACCGCAGCGGCCACGCCACCGATGCCCGTCTGACGGATTCCGGCTTTTCCGGTATCCTGACGTATTGGCCGAGCGAGTTCAGCCAGATCCGCGGGCAATACCGCTTCGGTCATCTGGCCACCAGCCCCACTGATTTTTCGAATGCCAATGAAATTCTTTTCCAGTTTCTTTTTGTGATGGGCGCGCACGGCGCTCACCCGTTCTAAGCCGTTCCAGGAGAATTCGATGTCACGCTTATTGACAAAGACTCGTCTCACCGCGATCGCCTCGTCCCTGGCGCTCGTATTCGCACTGCTTTTTCCTGTTGTTGGGAGCGCGGACAGCAAAATTCGCATCATGACCGCCACCACCGACCTCGCCTCCCTCGCGCAGGAAGTCGGGGGCGACAAAGTGGACGTCGAATCCGTCGCTCGCGGCTATCAGGACCCGCACTTTGTCGATCCCAAGCCGAGCTTTCTCTTGAAGCTCTCCAAAGCTGAACTGCTCATCGTCGTCGGCCTCGAACTCGAGATCGGCTGGCTTCCGCCGCTCATCACCCAGTCCAGTAATCCGAGGATTCAAGTGGGCGCGCCCGGTTATTTTGACGCCTCGCGATTCGCCAGAATCCTGGAGCTCCCCACCGGCCAGGTAACCCGCGCCGAAGGCGACGTTCACCCGCTAGGAAACCCGCACTACTGGCTCGACCCGGATAATGGCTTGCGCATCGCCAAGGGCATCCAGACCAAGCTCAGCGAGATGCGCCCTAACGATGCCGCTTATTTTGCGCAGCGCTACGATGCCTTCGAGCAGCGCCTCAAACAATCTGACCAGCAATGGCAGGCGCAAATGAAGCCCTACGCCGGCCGCAAAGTCGTCACCTATCACCGTTCCTGGCCCAATTTCGCCGAGCATTTCGGCCTCAACGTCGTCGGCTACGTCGAGCCGCGCCCCGGCATTCCGCCGAGCCCCCAGCACACCGTGGAATTGATCGGGCAAATGAAGCGCGACGGCGTGAAGATCATCATGGTCGAGCCGTACTTTGACTTGAAGACGCCCAATTCCATCGCCCGCGAAACCGGCGCGCAAGTCGTCGTCCTGATGCCCTCGGTCGGCGGCGAGAAAGAAATCACCGATTACTTCAAGCTGTTCGACTACGATATCGCCAAGCTCAAGAAGGCTTTTGACGAGACGCACTAGGAGAGTATTCGATGGAGATTCTTCCGTTTCTGATTTTGCCTTTCTTGGCGAGCTTGATTCTGACCGGCATCCATTCCTATCTCGGCGTGCACGTCGTCGAGCGTGGCGTTATTTTCGTGGACCTCGCTCTCGCGCAAATCGCCGCCCTGGGCGCCGTCGTCGCCATTATCGCCGGGATGGACCCGCACGGCCGCGGCGCTTACTGGATCAGCCTCGGCTTCACGTTTCTCGGCGCCGCCATTTTCGCCTTTGCGCGCACCCGACGCGGCCATATTCCCCAGGAAGCCTTCATCGGCATCGCTTACGCCGTGGCCTCCGCCATGGCCATTCTCCTGATGAGCAAGGCCACCGGCGAGACCGAGCATCTCAAGGACATGCTCGTCGGCAATATTCTCGCCGTCTCCCGGCCCGAGGTGATCAAGACCGCGCTGCTCTACAGCGCCATCGGCCTCTTTCACTTCCTCTTCCGCAAGAAATTCCTGCTCATCTCCATGAACCACAACAAGGCCGAGCAGGCCGGCCTCAGCGTCCGCTTCTGGGATTTTCTTTTCTACGCTTCTTTTGGATTTGTGGTCACCTCGTCGGTGGCCATCGCCGGCGTCCTGCTCGTCTTCTGCTATCTCATCGTCCCTAGCGTCGGCGCCATGCTCTTTGCCGACCGCATCGGTCCTCGCCTCGCCATCGGCTGGACTATGGGCACTCTGGTCTCCGCGCTCGGTGTCTATCTCAGCGTCCAGCTCGATACGCCCACGGGCGCGACCATCGTCGTCACCTTCGGCGGCGTGCTCATCGTGATGTTTCTAGTGCACCTCGTCCTGCACCACGGCCGCTCCGCCCGCGAACTGAAAGGCGGCGCTTCGGCCCAGCGCGAGCTCGCACCTGTCCCCTCTTCCTCTCGGGAAGGGTAGCTTTCAGAAGCGAAGTTGAAGCTCTACTTTTTTTCCGGTTGCGCTGTCGGCGGCAAAATTCCGTTCAATCGCAGATAAATCGCCTGCGTCGCATAGTGGTCGGTCCAACTGCCCCCCAGCGCCACCAGCGCGCCTCCCCGCGAGATCGGGCGGTTGCCAAATAGCACGAATTGCTCCCCCAGTTTCGAATCGTCCACCTTCTCCAGCGCCGTCGTGCAATACGCAAACGAATCCTTAATCGCCGCTACCAGCTTGTCCTTCGGATCCGTCTCCGCCATCTTCACGTCCGGCGCCGTTTGCCCGGAAATCTTCGCGCAGAATGTATTGTTCGTTTGCGCGATGTGCATCATCAGGTGCCCGTACGAATTCATCTCCGGCGAAGGCTTGAAGCCGTACTTCTCCGCCGGCATCGCTTCAGCCGCTGCCGTCATGTTCTTCCCGTAGCGCGCCACTCCCGCTTTCACGAACGCGCTCACGGGATTCGCTACGGGCGTCATGTCTGGCGCCGCCGCTGCCGCTCCACCGGGCGGCGCGCTTGCCGCTGGCGCTGCCTGTTGCGCAAACGCAACTCCCGCGCCCATCAACACAGTCACTGCCACAAAAATACTCGCATGCACTCTCATCACTGGCTCCTTGTCCGGACTCTCCCTCGAAAGGGTACCCCCGGGTTTATTTTTAGGAAAGACTCTGCAGCGTCTTCTCGATCAGCCCCGCCGTTCCCGCGTAAGGATCGCCCGGGCTGTCCCACTCCATCGAAAAATATCCTTTGTAACCGTTCTTTTTCGCGATGCCAAACGTCCGCGGCAAATCCACGTACGCGATTTTGCCTTTCTCGTCCGCGTCAATTTCCTTCACGTGCGAGATGCCGTACGCGTGGGCGAACATCTCGTCGACGCCCTTGTACGCATACTCGTCGTCGTGCGCCACCACCGAATTTCCAAAATCAGGCAGCGCATGCAGCCACGGGCTGTTCACCTTTTCGATGACCTGCACAATAAAGAAAGGATCTTCGCTGATCGGATCGTCGTTCTCCAAGTGGACCACCACGTTTTTCGCCGCGCCGTACTCCGCCACGCGCTTCAAGCTCTCCGCCGTTCGCTCCACGTCCGGTTTCGAATCCTTCGCCACGGGGATGTGTGTGCGCACGCTCGGCGAACCGATCGTCACCGCCGCATCGATCCATTGCTTGCTGTCCGCGACGGCGCGATCCCGCTCCGCGCTATCCATGGCATACGGGCTGTATTCGCCGTCCACTGCGATGTCCACAATCCCTCCGCCCGCCTTCTCGACCGCCTCGCGTATTTCTTCGAGGTTGCGTTTGTCCAGCGAACGAAAATGCGGGCTCCACGGCTCAATCTTCTTGATATTGAATTTCGCGCTGACGTGCGCCGCGAACTCTTTCAATTCCATCTTCCCGCCGCCCGGCTTATCCGCGCTCCCCGCGATGAACTCCCGGAAAGGATACGACGCAATCGCAATCCGCTCCCGCGCCGCAGCCGGAAAGCGTATGCTTGGTCCCGCCCCCGCCGCCAACGCCGTTCCCATCCCCGCGAATGGCCCCGGCCACACCCCAGCGCAAACAACCGCCCCCGTCGTCTGCCCCAGAAATCGGCGTCGCGTAGTCATCGCCAAAGCCGCGCCAGTCTATTGCCAATCGAATTTTTTGTCACTAGTTGCTGAGAATCTCCATCCGTGCGAAAGTTCGAGTGCAACCGAGCTACGGACAAGAGAGCCAGACTGGAGAGAAATCATGAAAAAAGCACTTTTGCCGCTCCTATTGTTATTCTGCGCGCGCCCCGTATTCGCGCAAACCGCCCCCGAAGGAATCTGGCAGGGCTATGACGGCGAGTGGCGCCACGTCTCGAGCCAATTGCTCGCGCTCGCCGAAGCCACACCCGAGGAAAAATTCTCCTGGCGTCCCGCGCCCGGCGTGCGCTCCACCAGCGAAGTCTACATGCACATCGCCATCGCGAATTTCTACCTGCTCAGCGTGACCGGCCCCAAAATGCCCGCCGACCTCAAAGAAGGCATGGACAAGTCCGTCACCTCAAAAGCTGAAGTCATCAACTGGCTCAAACGCTCGCAGGATGCCGTGAAGCAAGCCCACTTGTCCGTCACGCCGAAAGACCTCCAGCGCAAAGTGCACATCGAGGATCGCGATGCCACCGTCGATGGCATGTACCTCCGCATCATCGTCCACGCCAACGAGCACATGGGCCAGCTCATCGCCTACGCCCGCATGTCCGGCGTCGTCCCTCCCTGGTCCAAGAAAGAGTAGTCTTCGTTACGGCATGCCGCGTGGGGCCGCCCCCTCTTGTCTTCAGTAGCGCCGGGCTTTCCTCCGGTTTGTGGAGGTCCCGACGGTGCCTGTCAGGAAGCCCGGCACCTTTCGGTTCTCATCGTGCCTCGTCCACCCCCCACCGTCATTTCGAACGTAGCAAGCCGACGCTTTTTCTTCTGCTTTCGCTCCTGCGAAAGCGTCGGCTTGCGGATGTGAGACCTCCGCTTCTCCAAGCGTTTTTTGCGAGGAGAAATCTCTCTTCGTCTTCGTTTTTTCCCGACGTCTTAACGTTCCAACCTTCTAACCTTCAAACGTTCCAACGTTCCCCTCACCTCTTCACAAACAAAACGCAATAATCATTCTCCGCCCAATCCTCCACTATCTTTTCCACCCGCAACCCCGCCGCCTTCAACTCCTCAATCACAATCTTCTCCGGAATCCCGTGTCCGCCCCGGTTGCTCGGAACTCCTTCCACTGGCTCCAGCCCCGCCCGCGGCGGAAAATCAATAATCGCCAGCCGCCCTCCGCTCTTCAACGACCGCACCAGCCCCGCATCAAACTCCGCCGGCTTGGTCAGGTGATGGTACACGTGCCGCAAAAAAATCGCGTCGCAGCATCCCGCCGGCAGACGCGTATCCCGCTCCTTGCTCTCCACAACAATCACGTTCGCCAGTTTCCGCCGAGCCACCTCGCCCCGCAACTCCGCTACCTTCTTCGCATCAATCTCCGTAGCAAACACTTTTCCTGTCTTCCCCACATGCTCCACCGCCGCAAACGAATACTGCCCATCTCCCGCCCCAATATCCGCCACCACCGTCCCCGTTGACCCTGAGCTTCGAAGGGCCTTCCACCCCATCAACTCCGCCAGCCGCCCAATCTCCCCCGCCGCGTCCCCGCGCACCTGCGCCGCAAACACCACCGCCACCGCGCAAACCAGCCCCAGCATCAGTAGTTTTTTCTTCTTCATCGCAGTATTGGTCCCCTTCTCAAACAACCAGTATGACTCCGCGCAAATTGCGGCGTTAGCATTCCCGATAATTCTTCGGGACTCCGCCGCCCACCCCACACCGTCAAAATACAACTTGAAATACTCGGTCCCCCACTAGCGTACTATCACCACCGGAGACTCCAGCCTCATGAAACTCCTCATCTTTGGTGCTACCGGCGGGACCGGCCGCCAGCTCGTCGAACAAGCCCTCGCGCAAGGTCACTTCGTCATCGCATTCGTGCGCAATCCCGCAAAGTTCCATGTCACCCATGCAAATCTTCGCGTTGCGCAAGGTGATGTCCTTCGCTATGAAACCGTTGAACCTGCCGTCACTGGCCAGGACGCGGTTCTCTCTGCCCTCGGCGTCCATCCGCCCGTATTCACGTTTATTGTCGTAACGATTCTTTGCCAGGTCGCCGCCAGGTTACTGGCTCTCCACGGTGTTGCGGCCTGGGTGGTATCGCTAGGCATTCCGCTCCTTGCCCTGCTTTTTCTTTTCCGGCGAAACACAAAACTATCCGATGGCACGCGCAACATCGTCCGGGCGATGCAGGAGCGCGGCGTAAAGCGGATCGTCTGCCAGTCGTCTCTCGGCGTGGGCGATAGCCGGGGACGCCTCGGTTTTCTCTATAACTTTTTTGTCATTCCGCTGTTTCTGCGGAATCTATTCGCGGATAAGGCCGTGCAGGAAACCATCATCCGGGAGAGCGCGCTCGATTGGGTCATCGTCCGCCCCACGGCGCTGACCAATGGTCCGCGAAAGGGCGTCTATCGCGTCGGCTCCGGCATCGGCCACTGGTTTTTCCTGACGAAAATCTCTCGCGCGGATACCTCGGACTTCATGCTGAAGCAACTCGCCGGCAACACCTATCTTCGCCAAACACCTGGCCTTGCCTACTGATCGCCGCCCTTCAGCAGCGGGCCCCTCCGCTCCTGCGGAGAGTCGCCCTGCGCAGAGAGACCTCCGCCCCATCACTCAGGTTTTTTGTGAGCGATGAAATCTCTCTTCGCTTGCCATCCCGCCCCTGATTTCCATCAAATCATCTCCCGGGTCTGCGGCAAAACGCCTTACTAGTCTCGCGGCAAGCGAGCCCTGAAAAAAGACCCGCTCCTCTTCTCCTCGCTTGGCTCACCGCCCCTCTTCCTGTCCGCCGTGAGCCTCGAATTACCGCGCCCCAATCTGCGTGCAATTGGCATCCCGGTGATTCATACCTGGGTTGTCAAGTTTGTTCCTTGCCTCTACACTAGCGGCAATATTGGAACCTGCTCATCACACTCGAACCTTCACCGAGGCATGGCCCACCCTGGTAAGAAAATTCCTTGCCGAAGAATGGCTAAGAATCCCCGCAGGTGTTGCCCTGGGCTTCTTGCTGGCCGCGCTTCGGAAACTACTACTTAGCGATGTCGTTTTTAGGAGCACCATCGCAAAACGATGGCAGGAATCAACGATCAGGACAACATTCAGTGGTTTCTCTAACTATCAGGTGGAGCTGGCAGGAATACTTGCGGCCGTCACTATCATCGCGCTCGCCCTATCAATGCCACTGATCGTGAAAATCATAAACTCCTGGTTCCATGGCATCGTCTCCGGCCTCAGCGTCCTCTGGGCGTTCTCGTTTTTCTACTACTTCGGCTTTGGGCTCTGGACACTGGGTGAAAAACTGACGCGGGCCCTTATTTTGGGCTTTTGCTTTTCAGTCCTGAGCGCGACCCTGCATTTAGTCGCGCGGATTCAACAATCCAAGACGCCGCCTATCGAACCCCTTCTGTCACCTCACACTGGCAATCAGAAATTAGAAGAACGCCTATCCGATCTTGACGGGGATTCCCCGATCCAAGAATGGAGCGAAGATTTGCTCAGTCGATACGCATTGGTGGATTCACTGGCGGCGACGATTCTAGTTTCCCAAGCACCGGTTGTTGCTGTAGAGGGCGAGTATGGAGATGGAAAATCTTCTGTTCTCAACTTGCTTCGAAAGAGACTAAGCGGGCACGCAATCGTTGTGACTTTTAGGACGTGGTTACCAGGTTCTGAGGAAACTTTAGCTCGGGACCTGTTCAGCGACATATCATCTGAATGCAGGAGACTCTACTAAGTTCCGCAGCTTCGAAGTCGCTTGCTCAATTACGCCAAGAGGCTAAGCGGATCAGTTAGCTTCCTTAAAGATTTGTCGGGTCTATTTCAAGAACCCTCCCAACGCCAAGAGATTGCAGAAGTGGCCGAGGCCCTCCGCCGAATTCCGCGGCGGATAGTAGTCTTGCTTGACGAAATTGACCGGATGCAGGCGGAAGAACTTAGGGTTCTCCTCAAAATAATTCGAGGCGTGACGTCCTTTCCGAATTTATGCTACGTCTGCGCGTTCAGTAGAACAGCAATCGAGAGAATATATCCGAAGGAAACAACCGAGGGACTCGAAGGCTATTACGAAAAGTTCTTCCCGGTCAGCTTCATTTTGCCGAAGCCTGAGCCCGACCTTCTATTTAGAGTTCTCCAAGCTAAGCTAGAGCGTGTTTTCAATTCACTGGATTGGTTTGATACAGAAGAAGATCGGACAAAGTTCCAGAAGCGAATGAAGGACGCTTGGGAAGATGTCCTAGCCAAGTTATTTACAAATCTTCGAAAAATAACCCTCGCCGTGAATGACGTGTCTGTTGGTGCCGTTCCAATCGCAAGAGAGGTTAACGCGTTTGATTTTTTCCTTATTGAATCGCTTCGGAGATTTTTCCCGGAAGTCTACAAGCAGGTTTGGCAAAACGCGGAAGCCTTTATGGAAACAAACCTGTCGTGGGGTTCGCGGCTTTACTCCGAAGAGCGGGTCAAGGCGGCAAGGCAAGAAGTGCTGGGCAGGCTAATCAAAGAGCTGCAGGCCACACAGCAATCGAGATTGGCTGGGGATATTCTATGGTGGATGTTTCCATCTTTCGCGACACAGTTTAGACAGGGCCTCGGCTGGCAACGTAAGAGATTGTCCGATAACCCGGAGGTGGCAGAAGCCGAGAAGCGAATCTTTCACGAAGATTTTTTCCCCATCTATTTCAGATACCAGGCCCCAGAATCACTCTATAGTGAAACCGAGCTGAGAAAATTTGCGACCGCCATGAATAGCGCTGGGAGCTTGGAAGATCGCAAGAGTCTATTCAAGAAAACCCTTTCGGCGATTCCGAAGGCCGATCCCCGAAGGTACAGCTTTATGCATAGGCTCCTTCAGTCGATGGGTCGGCTGAATGACGCAGCGGCTGAGGCTCTATCTTACGCGGTGGCAGAGAACGCTTCAGAGTATATTTACGATTCGATCTTACCTTCCGTTGCCGAAGCCGGTAGAGGCATGCTAATCGTGTTCACTGTTGCCCAACGATTCGCCAACACGAGCAAAGTGCAAGAAGTTTTGGAGAAGTCGATTTTATCCGCCACCGATGATACCTTCGCCTTGCGCCTCCTAACATTCTCGACTGAATCCGGCAGGAACAAGATACTTACGGATCACTCAAACGTTCGACCAGATGGCTTAAGGCTTTCCTTCATACAACGCATGCGTAAGAGATACGTAGACGAGTTCAAAGTACTAGACACTTCCCTAGCCCAAGCCGATAGGGACGCCTTTGTCCTTTGGGCACAGTATTCGGACGAAGAGCGAAATGCCGAAATCGGCTTTTGGCGACGATTTGTGGGCAACGACCGGAAGCGGTTGGCTAGACTATGCGACACCCTTTTTCCGCGAGGTGTTCTCTGGGAAACCAATCCTCGCCCTCACATTGAAAAATTGTTTCCACTGAGCGAATTGGAGAAACTCGAAAAGGAACTGACCGTCGATGGTTCTTTAGAGGATGCTGAAAGTAAGGCGCTTGCCCGAATGCGCAGATTGATCTCGGGTGAATTCCAAAACGGAGTCACTCACGACGATCTGCGTGATTTCTGACGCTAAGCTGAAGGGCCGATTTCTCGGGTCGCGTCCTAAAAACGCATCTTACCACTTCAATAGTTTTCCACAGTTCATTCGAATGCTAATCCAATACGTACTTGACAACTGCATTACGTCTTTGCTACCCTAGTCTTTGATAGTCAGTCGCCAACTCGCCCGATTCGCCCCGTTCCACTCCTCTCCACGATCCCGGCGTTTACCCCGCCTCCCCTTTTCCCCTAACTCCTTACCACTCAATCTTTTTGCCGACCCCCACTCACTAACCCCTGTAGCCTCAATCTTTTACAAAAAAGGTGGGGGGGCAGGGGTGCTCGTCAATGCGGGATCCCTCCGTGACGGGGGCTCGCTATTTCACTCAAGTGGTTTCTTTTCAGACTCTTCCAAACTCTTTTGGACTCCTCAAAAACTCAAGCCTTTTCTTTTCAAGCGATTCCAAACTCTTTCGACAAAACACCCGGGGTGGGGGGTGTCTCGATTTAAGCATTTCCTTACCTCCTACTTCGTTACCTCGTCTCATCAGCGGACAGAAAGAAAGTTGGCCGCATATGTATAATGTCGCCTCCCAATCAAGGAGACGACTCGCAATGAACTATCGCAAATTCGGACGCACGGGATGGAACGTCAGTGAAATTGGTTATGGCATGTGGGGACTCGCCGGCTGGACCGGCTCCGACGACGCCGAATCGCTCGACGCCCTGCAGCGCGCCGTTGATCTTGGCTGTAATTTTTTTGACACCGCGTGGGCTTACGGCGACGGCCGCAGCGAACAGATCCTCGGAAAAGTTCTCCGCGCCAACAAAAACGCCGCCAACGCCGGCCCCGACAGGAGACTTTACGTCGCCACGAAAATTCCGCCCAAAAATCTTCAGTGGCCCAGCCGCTGCGATTTCACACTGGACGATTGTTATCCGCCCGACCACATCGAAGCGTACGTCAACAAAAGCCTCGCCAATCTTGGCGTCGAAAAACTCGACCTCATCCAGTTTCACACTTGGGAAGACCGCTGGCTCAACGACGAACGCCTCCCCCGCGTGGTGGAAAAATTGCGCGCCAGCGGCAAAGCCGAAGCCATCGGGGTCAGCGTCAACCGCTGGGAGCCGTACAACGGCATTCGCGCCGTGCTCGAAGGCGTCGCCGACGCCGTCCAGGTCATCTACAACATTTTCGACCAGAATCCCGAAGACGCGCTCTTCCCCATCTGCCGCATGAAAAACGTCGCCATCATCGCCCGCGTTCCGTTTGATGAAGGTACCCTCACAGGGACGCTGACCCTTGATAGCACCTGGCCGAAAGGCGATTGGCGCAACACGTATTTCGTCCCGGAGAATCTGAAGAACAGCGTGGCCCGCGCTGAAGCGCTTCGCCCGCTCGTTCCCGCGGGCAACACCATGGCGCAGATGGCGCTGCGCTTCATCCTCAACAATCCCGACGTCGCCACGATCATCCCCGGCATGCGCAAGCGCCGCAACGTCGAAGCCAACATCGCCGCCAGCATCCAGGGCCCCCTCCCCGCCCCCCTCCACAAACAACTCCGCGCCCACCGCTGGGACCGCAACCCCACGACCTGGAGCCAATGAAAAACCGCTCCAACTCGCACACTGTCATTCGGAGCGAATGCGACGAGCGAAGCTCTCTTCAGCCATCTCGCGCGCCGTCATTCCGAGCGAAGCGAGGAATCTCTCTTCAGTTTTTTTCGGAGCTATCTTGAAGGATTGCGACTGCTTTACGCGGTTTGTTTCAAGGCGCGTTCAACGAGCGTCAGGCAGCGCTCGGCCTGCTCGCGCATTAATTGTTCATGATCGCCGCGGTCGCGCTGCAGGCTGTGGAGTTCGTCGGCAATCGCCAGCGCCGCGAGCACCGCGACTTTCTGCGTGTCCACGGTCGCCGTCGCGTCCGCGATGGTGTGCATTTTTTCGTCCACGTACTGCGCAAGCTTCTGCACATATTTCACATCCAGATCGCCCTGGATGGAGTACGTCTGCCCGAAAATCTGCACTTTCACCGGCCCGCTCATGTTTCTCTATGCGTGAAGATAACATAAAAATCGCGCGCCTGGCATGCCGCGCGTCCCACGCGCTTGTAGAGGCGCAGCATACTGCGCCTCTTGTGCGAAGTCCCATTTACATTCTTCGCGCCGTTCGGTACCGTGTGAACTCCAGCCTGTTGATCTCCCCAGCCCGCGCAATGCGAATCCATCGGCTCGCACAAGGAGCGCCTCATGGCTATCAAGCCTCGTCGCAAAAAATCCCCCGCCGCGCTGCAACACCCCATCCGGGTCGTGCCACTCCATCGCCCAGAGGCCGCACGGGTTGCCGCTGCAGTCGCGCCTCAGCTTACTTACCGGGGCGGGCCGCTGCTCACTGCTGTCGAGGTGTTTACGATTTTTTGGGGTGCGGAATGGAATCAATCACCGCAAAGCGTGGTCATGAAAAACATGAACCTTTTCTTCGACTTTATTCTTACAAGCGCGCTGATGGATCAACTCGGTGAATACAGCGTCCCCGGAAAAACGATCGGGCATGGGAGCCGCACCGGCACCATAACTCTTGCTTCACCCGCTCCAAAAACTTCCGTGCAGGACAGCGCGATTCAACAGTTGTTGCAGCAGGAAATCGCTTCGAAGAATCTTCCCGCGCCCAACTCCAACTCGCTTTATTTTGTTTTTCTTCCTCCCGGCGTGAAGGTGGTGCAGGGCGGCAGCGCTTCGTGCACGGACTTCTGCGGCTATCATGATTCCACCAGCGGCAACATTTTCTATGCGGTCATGCCTTATCCCGGATGTTCAGGTTGCACCGGCGGCCTTACCGTCGCCGACGCGCTCACGTCCACCAGCTCGCACGAGCTTTGCGAAGCCATCACGGATGCGGTGCCCGGCCAGGGTTGGTACGACGACAACAACGGCGAAATAGGCGACATTTGCGCGTGGAAGACGCGCATCCTCGGCGGTTACACCATTCAACTGGAATGGTCGAACAATGCGGGAGCGTGCGTGTGAGTTGCTTTTCGCTTTTATTGAGCGCGGAGTTGAGCGCCTAGATTTTTTACGAGCGCGGCTACAATTCGGCCGCTGAAATCGGCGATCTGCGCTTCGGTCAGCGTGGCTTCGCGGCTTTGAAACGTCACGCGCACGAGCAGCGAATATTTTCCGGCGGGAACATTTTTGCCGCGGAAGAGATCCGCCGCCTCGACCGAAGTAATTTCCGCGATGCCGAGCGATTGAATTACTTTCGCAACGTCGGAAAACTTCGTGCCGTCGGCGAGCAGTAAGGAAAAATCGCGCTCGACGCTCGGAAATCTGGGCAATGATTCATAGCGCCGCGCTTCTTTCGCCGCATGCATGGCCGCGTAAACCGGATCGAGTTGCAACTCCGCGAGGAAAACGTCTTGGCGCAATTTCAATTTTTCCGCGACGCGGCGCGCAAGCTGGCCTGCAACGGCGAGCGATGTGAGGTTGCTTCCTTCTTTCGAACCGATGGCGTTCAGATAGACTGAGCCGCGTTTTGTCGCGTGGAGCCAGTCCGAGCTGCCGTCTTGCCAGCGGAAACCGCCGCAGAGTTCACCGATGGAATCGAGATCGCCTTTGAGGTCGGCGAAAGAAGAATCGCGGGCCGCGTCGTAAAGCCCCTTTTCGCGGGCTTCGCCGGTTACGCCGAGCGTAAGCACGCGCGTTTCAACCGCATCGCTTCCCTTCAAGCGATAGTGGCGGCCGATTTCGAATAGGCGCGCGTTGCGCTGGCCGTGGTTGAGGTTCCATTCGAATGCTCCCGCCATCGTCACCGTACCAGTGGAACGCAGCACGTTTGCTTCTTCGGAGAGCGGATTGGAAAGGCGCGCGGGCGAAACCCCTGCGGGACGAAACAGAGCGTCGCGCTCTTCGGCGACGTGCGGAATCGTCAAGATTTCGCGGTAGCCGAGACCGATGAGGCGCTCGCGCAGGCGAGTTTCCGCTTCGTAGTGTGGGAGGCGCGCGGCGCCTTGCCGCGCCGCAGGCAGACGCGGCGGAAATTTGTCGAGTCCGTAGATACGCGCAACTTCTTCGATCAAATCGATTTCGCGTTCGACTTCGGCGCGCCAGGACGGCTGCGTGCACTCCCACGCGGCGAGGAGCGAGCCTTCCGCACCACGGTTTTGGTCGATTCGAACGGGGGCGAAACCGAGCGCGCCGAGGCTGGCTTCCACTTGCTTATCCGGGACATCCGCGCCCATGACCCGCAAAATTTCGGCGCGCGTGACGCGGATTTTTTTCGCGGCGCGCCTGCCGGGATAAGCATCAACCACGCCGGCGAGCAATTCGCCGCCGGCGAGCTGCAGAATCAATTCCGCGGCGCGGCGCGAAGCAACCTCAGCCATTTCCGGATCGGCGCCTCGTCCGAAGCGCGTGGAAGCTTCCGTGTGCAATTTCAGAAAGCGGGCGGCACGGCGGATGGCGACCGGTTCGAACCACGCGCACTCGATCAAAACATTTTTCGTGGAAAAGGAGATTTCCGTTTCCGCGCCGCCCATGATTCCGCCGATGCCGATAGGGCGCGAGCCGTCGCCATCGCTGATCATGCAAATGTTCGAATCGAATTGGCGTTCAGTTCCGTCGAGCGTGCGCATTTTCTCGGCAGGTTTGGCTTTGCGGACGACAATTTTGTGATCGCGCACTTTGTCGTAATCAAAAGTGTGCAGCGGGTGGCCGAGCTCGAGCATGACGTAGTTCGAAATGTCCACGACGTTGCTGATGCTCGCTACACCGGAAGCTTCGAGGCGGTCTCTCAGCCATTTTGGGGAAGGCTGGATTTTCACGTTGCGAATGACGCGGGCGGTGAAACGGCCGCAAAGTTCCGGGGATTGAATCTCGACATTTATGGCGTCGCCGGCTTTCGCCGCACTTTCAGCAGGTTTGGGCGAAACGTGCTTCAGGGGCAGCTTGAAGATGGCAGCGACTTCGCGAGCAATGCCGAGATGGCCGAGGCAATCGGGACGATTGGAACTCACCTCCGCGTCGATGACCGCGCCATGCGCGCCGTTTTCCACGCCGGCAATGTTCGTCCCAGAAAGTGCGAGGCGCGAGGCGAGTTCCTGCGGCGTCGCGGTAACGTCGACGAAATCTTTCAGCCAATTGTAGACGACTTTCATCGGTTATTTCCGCTCGTTGGGCAGCCGACCGGCATAAAGGTGCGTAGCGTAGTCCACTGGCACACGGCCATTTTCCTGATACGCGCGAAAGAGTTCTCGCAAGGCGTCCATCATCGGGGCGAAATTCGCATGGCCCTGTTGCGGCATATACGAGGCGCTGCGCAGGAGCCCGGCGAGTTCATCCCAATCCAACGGTCGCTCACCAGGCAGCGCGCGGTGGAGAAATTCGGCACCCAGAAAAAAACCTTGCACGTCGTGGCTCTTGGGGTAGGAATCCCGCACGCGCGTATAATCCGTCCCGTATTTCACGAGAAAGTCCTCGTAGGCTTTGGCAAACGGCGTCTCCTTTTCGCGGAAGTTCCATACCGCGACGACCCAGCCTTGCGGCCGCAGAATCCGCCGGAACTCCGCGCGCGTTTTTTCCGGTTCGAACCAGTGGAACGCCTGCCCGGCGGTGACGAAGTCAACGCTCGCATCCTCGAGGGTGGTGGACTCGGCCGAGCCTTCGATACTCGAGAAGCCGTCGTACGAGGCGAGATATTCCTGGCCGGCCCGGCGCATTTCGGAGTTCGGTTCCACACCGTAAACGCGATTACCGTTCTTTAGAAAGAGTTCGCTCAAGAAACCCGTGCCGGAGCCGATGTCGGCGACGACGTGGCCCGGGCGCAGGGCGCAGTTTTCGCGCAAGGTATCCAGAACGGCGGTGGGGTAGCCGGGGCGGTAGCGGACATAATCCGCCACGCGATTGGAGAAGCGCTGTTTGGCGTCGGTGAAAGTCATGTCGGAAGTCGACAGTCGACGGTTGACAGTCGAAAGCCCCAGATCTCATCAACAGTACGTCGCGCTTGCAGTGCGCGTTGAGATCCCTCGCCCTGCTCGGGATGACAGTTTTGTGTTGAGTGACGAGGATGCATTTATTGCCTCATGGGAATTGGCGCAGGAAGCGGACGTCGTTCTGGAAAAAGACCTGGATGTCGTCGATGCCGTACCTGAGCATGGCCAGCCGGTCGATGCCCATGCCAAAGGCGAAGCCACTGACTTTCTTGGCGTCGTACCCACCTCCGTGGGCAGGGTTCACGAAGCCGTAGACGGCGGGATCGACCATGCCGGCGCCGAACAGTTCGATCCAGCCGGCGCCTTTGCACTTGGAGCAGGTTCCGCCGCCGGCCGCCGTGCCGCTGCCTCCGCAAAAAATGCAGGAGACGTCGAATTCGACGGACGGCTCGGTGAACGGAAAATAGCTGGGGCGAAAGCGTGTTTTCACGCTGGGGCCGAAAAATTGCTTTACGAAATAATCGATGGTGCCGGTAAAATCGCAAAAGGTGATGTCGGTATCGACGGCCAGGCCTTCGACTTGGTGAAAGATGAAGGAGTGCGTGGCGTCGGGATTGTCGCGGCGATAGACCTTGCCGGGCACGATCACGCGCACGGGCGGCTTCTGCTTTTCCATGGTGCGAATCTGCATCGGCGAAGTGTGGGTGCGAAGGAGCAGCGGTGTCTTCGCGCCCTTAGGCAAATCGATGTAGAACGTGTCCATGTCGTCGCGAACAGGGTGGAACTCGGGAATGTTCAGTGCTTCGAAATTGTAGTAAGGCGTTTCAATTTCGGGGCCTTCGACGATGGAGAAGCCGATGGAAACGAAGATGTCCTCAACTTCCTGGAAGACCTGGCGGATCAAGTGATGGGAGCCGATGGGGCGAATGACGCCGGGGAGGGAGAGGTCAACGCGCTCGCGGGCGAGCGCGGATTCTTCCGCGCCGGACTCGATGGCCGCGCGGCGCGCTTCGATCTGTGATTCGACGTGCGCGCGCAGTTCGTTTAGAGCCGCGCCAACCGCGCGCTTGAGTTCGAGCGTGGCGGGTTTCAGCCAATTGTCCGTGATCTGCGTGAGCACGCCGGATTTGCGGCCGAGCCACGCATCACGGAATTGCTTCCATGACGATTCGTCTTGCGCGCACGCGCAGTCGGCGTCGAAGCGTCCACGAAGGTCCGCGAAGAGCGCCGTGAGTTCCTCGGGCCGCGTGATGCCGAGATGCACGAGAGGCAGCGCCGTTTTGTTTTCGTGTTCCGTCATCGCGTTATAGGGAGCAAGTCTCGCACAGCAAAGTGCGTCAAAGAGAGTTTACCCAGCCAGTTACATCCTGCCGAGTAGGGGCGCAGCATACTGCGCCTCTACTGAGAGAAAGTTGCCACAGGCAAGGAAGCTTACGCTTTTTTGGCCTTGGCTGGGGGCGGAGCGGCGGCTCTCGCTGTCGCCACGAGCGACGTGAATGCCGCGGCGTCCTTCACCGCGATGTCGGCCAGGACCTTGCGATCCAGAGCGACCCCGGCAACCTTGAGGCCGTGAATCAACTGGCCGTAGGTCAGGCCGTTGTTGCGTGCAGCGGCGCCGACGCGCTGAATCCAGAGCTTGCGATATTCGCGTTTCTTGACGCGGCGGTCGCGCTTGGCGTAACGGTCGGCGCGATTGGCGGCTTCCTGTGCGGATTGGTAGAGCTTGCTCTTGGTGAGGAAAAAGCCTTTTGTCCTCTTGAGGTACTTCTTGCGCCGTGCCCGGCGCTTGGTGCCGCGTTTTACGCGTGCCATGGGTTTCTCCTTTTAGGTGGGAAACAAAACGGGTTGCGGCGACGCGAAGAAAAACACGCGTCACGCAACGGGTTTGTTTCCGGTATGAACTGCTCGCCGCATTTTCTCGATCGCCTTGCGGCGATTGATACTTTTGCGGCTTATCGGCCGGCAGGCACCCGTGAAGCGCTGCCTGGCACGAAAGCGTTGTTTCCACGTTGGAACGCTTAAACGTTCTAACGTTTCGAAAAAAATCTAGCCGTACGGAAGCATCTGCTTGATGCTGGCCACGTCCGCCTTGTTCACCAGCGTCAGTTTCTTGAGCTTGCGCATGCGGCCGGGCCTTTTTGTGCCCATCAAGTGGCGCTTGCCGGAGTGGCCGCGCTTGATCTTGCCGTTGGCGGTGAACTTGAAGCGCTTCCTGGCGCCGCGGTGCGTTTTTAGTTTCAGTTTCGGTTTCGATGCGTTCCTTGGCATTGCTGGAAATCCTCTCGACAATTTTTACTGTGCCGCTGGCTGCGGCGGGCGGGGCCCTTCGCCACTCAGGGTAAACAAGCTCCTCCCCTACAAAACTGTTTCCTTTTGTGCTCCAGCCGCCTCAACGCGGCGAGGAGAGATTCTCCGCGCAGAATACGCGCGGAGAGGAAGCGGTCCTCACATCCGCAGGCCGACGCTTTCTCAGGAGCGAAAGCGGAAAAAAATCGGCCTGCTCCGTTCGGAATGACGGCAAAGGCGAACTGCTCCGATTACTGCGATTGCTGCGCGCTGGACGATTGCTGGCCCGCGGGCTTGGCGACGCTGACGCCCTTTTTCGGGGCCAGCAGAGCCACCAGGACATTGCCTTCCATGCGCGGCATGGTCTCGATCTGGCCCTGGTCGCCAATTTCCATCAGCAAGCGGTTCATCTTGGCGCGCCCCACTTCCTGGTGAGCCATTTCGCGCCCGCGATGGAAAATCATCGCGCGCACTTTGTGGCCTTCGCCGAGGAAGCGGAGAATCTGGTTCTTGCGAACCTGATAGTCGTGTTCCGCGGTGGCGGGCCGAAACTTGACTTCCTTCAACTGCGAGCCGCGGCTGCTCTTGCGTTGCTCGTGAGCTTTCTTGTTGGCCTGGTAAAGATACTTGCCATAGTCGGTGATCTTGCAAACCGGCGGATCGGCGGTCGGCGAGATTTCCACCAGGTCGAGCCCTTTTTCCTTGGCCAGTTTAATGGCCTCAAACGGCTGCATGACGCCGAGCTGGCCGCCTTGATCATCAATCACCCGGATTTCGCGAGCGCGGATTCGCTCGTTGACGCGAATGCGATCGCTCTGCCGGAAGCTGCGTTCTGGGATAAGTCCCCCTCAAGCACTACGTTCTTCGCGGCCAGGAAGCGGCGGACAAGCAACAGCTCTTGCCGACAGATCCAAGGAATGGCCCCGAGTTCACAACCCATCCCGCACGGTGCAAAGCAGCCATGCGATGGGCTTCAAAGTATAGCACGCGCCAGCGGCAGCACGGCAAGAGGCAAATGGTGCAGCGGCGCGAGTGCGCGCGAGTTATGGATCGGAGCAGATGCAGCAAGAATCAAAGCGCGAGGCTCAGGTGCTCAGTCCCAGGTCGCCCTTGGGTCCTGTAATGAGTGCGCGAAGGCGGGTTTTGTCGCTGTGCTCGACGGCTACGTCAAGCCCGATGCGTTTGAAGGTTGAGGCGAGTTCCTCCGGATCGACGCTCATCACCTCAAAATAATCCAGAGTGCAGCCTTTGGCTGCGTCAGCGGATGGGTGAACCGTTTCGGCGCTCCATTCGATGAAGAACGGGAGAAGGCCGTGGCGGTCGTCGGCAAGGTTGACGGTTTTCCAAGTGAGAACGCGGCCGTCCGGGCGCTTTCGAGAGCCGTCGTCGGGGCCCGCAAAGGCGATTTGATTTTCGCGGAGCTGCTTGGCGACGGCGGTGATGTCCGGAGGATGGACGGCCCAGCCGATGAGGCGCGGCTCTATCATGGAGCGGAGTTGCGGGTAGTGGACGATTTCGTTTTGCGCGGGATCGGGAGCGATGACTTCCAGATAGCGGCGCTCTCCGAGCGAGAGGAGCGCGTTGCGCGTGCCGCGGCCCGGATGGACTCCGCCGATGGCGGGGCGCACGCCGGTGTTCTCCTCGACCAAAGCGATGCCGCGATCGAGATCGTTGCAGCCGAGAAGGATGTGATCGAGCAAGGCGGGCACGTCGTCCTCATCCGCGTCTACACCGTTAGCAGCCCAGGCGACAGACGGCGATACAATCGCGCCTCCGGTCAAAGCGAGAAAGTTCCTGCGGGAAATCATGGGGTGGCACCTCGACATTTTAGATGCAAGATTGAGGCGCAAGGTGCCGCTGGTAGGACTTGGCTGGAATTTGGGGCGCAATTCAGCTGGTGGCGCGGGAATCAACTTCGCGCTGGAGGGCTTCGACGAGTTCGGCGAGGGGCTTGGGGCCGAGGTCGCCTTTGCTGCGATGGCGGACCGCGACGGTGCCGGCTTCGGCTTCCTTGGGGCCGACCACGAGCATGTAAGGAATTTTCTGGAGCTGCGCGTCGCGGATTTTGGCGGGCAGCTTTTCGTTGCGGTCGTCGAGATGCACGCGGAGATTGTGGCGCTTCAGGGTTTCGGTGACGTGCTTGGCGTAGTCGGCGACTTTTTCGCTGACCGGGCAGATTTCCACTTGCACCGGAGCGAGCCAGAGCGGGAAGGCGCCAGCGTAGTGCTCGATCAAGATGCCGAAGAAGCGCTCGACGGAGCCGAGCAGCGCGCGGTGCACCATGAGCGGCTGATGCTTGGCGCCGTCTTCGCCCACGTATTGCAGGCCGAAGCGCGCGGGAAGATTGAAATCGAACTGCACAGTGGTGAGCTGCCAGGGACGGCCGATCGCATCGATAAGCTTCACGTCGATTTTCGGGCCGTAGAACGCGCCTTCCCCTTCTATTCTCTTATACGGGATGTTCATGCGCGCCATCGTGCGGGCGAGAGCATCTGAGGCATGTTGCCAGTCTTCGGGCCTCCCGGGGTAATTTTCCGGATGCGCGGGATCCCAGTCCGAAAGCTCGACTTCGAATTTGTCGAAGCCGAAATTTTTCATGACGGCAAAGGCAAAATCCATGCAGGCTTCGACTTCCGCTTCGATTTGCGAGGGCATGCAGAAGATGTGCGCGTCGTCCTGAGTGAAGCCGCGGACGCGGAGCAGGCCGTGGAGCACGCCGCTACGCTCGTAACGATAGACCGTGCCAAGCTCTGCGAGGCGGACAGGCAGGTCGCGGTAACTGTGGAGCTTTGCTTTATAGATCAGAATGTGCCCAGGACAATTCATGGGCTTGAGCTGGTAGTCGGCTTTTTCGACTTCCACCGGGCCGAACATGCTGTCTTTGTAATAATTCGTGTGGCCGCTGGTTTTCCAGAGGTCTAGGCGCATGATGTGCGGGGTGTAGACAAGGTCGTAGCCGCGCTTGAGCAACTCTTCGCGCAGCCAGTCTTCGACGATCTTGCGAATCAAGCCGCCTTTGGGATGCCAGAAAATCAGCCCGGGACCGGCTTCTTCCTGAATGCTGAAGAGATCGAGTTCCGTGCCCAGCCTGCGGTGATCGCGGCGTTTGGCTTCCTCGATGCGATGGAGGTGCGCGTCCAGCTCTTTTTGGGTGAAGAAAGCTACGGCGTAAATGCGCTGAAGCTGGGGATTACCTTCCTGGCCTTTCCAGTAAGCACCGGCGACGTTCATCAATTTGAAGGCCTGGATGCGTTTGGTCGAGGGAATATGCGGGCCGCGGCAAAAGTCGATGAATTTTCCGGTGGTGTAGAAGGAGACCATCGGCTCGGTGGCTTTTTCCTCGACGAGCTCGCACTTGAAAATTTGGTTGGACTTTTTGTAGAGATCGAGAGCTTCCGGCTTGGGAATGAGCTTGCGCTCGTTCGGCAAGTCCTGAGCCGCAAGCTCGTGCATCTTTTTTTCGATTTTGGCGAGGTCTTCCTGGGTGAACGGCTCCTCGCGCAGGAATTCGTAGAAGAAGCCGGTGTCAATCGGCGGACCGATGCCGAGCTTCACATTTGGATAGAGTTCCATGACCGCAGCGGCGAGGAGATGCGCGGCGGAATGACGAAACACGAAGAGCGCGTCGGGATCTTTTTCCGTGAGGATTTGCAGCTTCACGTCATGATCCAGAGGCCGGCGTAAGTCGATCAGTTCGCCTTCGCCGTCATTGGGCGCGGCCACGCGCGCCACCAGCGCGGCATCCGCGAGCCGCGGTGAAATGCCCCTGGCTACGTCGGCGGGGGTGGTGCCTTTAGGCACTTCCTTGATGCTGCCATCCGGCAGCGTGATGTGAATCGGTTCCATGTGCGTGCTCACCCGGAAGGAGAAACACTAAGCTTATCGGCGCTGTTCCACGCGGTCAAGGCGCAGCAGGCGAATGGCCGACGACAGGAATTGTGTACACTCTGCGACTAAATGAAAGTGACGCCCGGAAGTCCGGAAAAATGCGCGTCCGACGTGATCAACTCCGCCTGATGCGCCTGGGCTGTCGCATAGATAATGGCGTCGGCCATCGGCAGCTTGCGGTCAATACTGTGCGAGGCAGCGGCCAGCGCTATCGTATCGGTGAGATCCACCACAGTCCGCCGCAGGGCTTCTGAGAGAAAAAGATTCGCGTCAGTCTTGTTCGTGCGAAGAAGCAGAATCTTAAAAACCTCGTAGAGAACAATTGTGGGGACCAGGACCTGGGCGTTCCCTTGCAAAATAGTCCCGAACGCATCGGCTTTCTCATCGCCGGTGATGTATTCCAGCCAGCCGGAAGAATCTACAAGTACCAGCTCAGAAGCGGTCATTTCGATCGCGGTAGTCATCCTTCCATTTCATGCCTTTGGCGATGCCGCGCAGGTCCTTAATCGAAGTTGGCCTGCTGTAGCGAATGGTCCCGTCCAGGATGTAAACGTTCAATTCCTGGCCCGGCTTTAGGTGAAGCTCCTCGCGCACGCGCTTGGGGATAACCACTTGAAATTTGGGAGAAACCTTGACTGTCTCCATGGTCTTGCCTCTCTGAATATTTTATCGATAGGCGTTTGGTATGTCAACTGCGGTATCGATGGATTTTCGTATTATGATTCCTTGATCGACTATTCCCCTGAGTGGTCTGCAGAAGACGCTTCTCAGCAAGGCTTTTTATTGCTGCTCGGAACTCATTCGGGGGAAAACGCGATGAATCCCGTCTTAATTAAGAAGAGCGAAGCGAGGCCCACCCCTATCCACAGGAGTACGCCGAGAAGGAGCGGACGCCACCCCACCTCTTTGAGCGTGGCGCGCGAAAAGCCGCTGCCGATCAGGAACAGTGTTGCCGTGAGGCCGAGCCGGCCCAGAGTGAAGAGCCCCTTCGATAGATGGGCGAGCGCTGGAAGATAGGTATTGACGATGGCGGCCAGAACAAAAAACCCGATGAACCATGGGAGCGCGACGCGGGCATTGCTTCCGCCGCCAAGGGTAGCGATTCGCGGAGCCCTGCGCTTGATTGCGGCGGTGACGAGCGCGAGAGGAACGATCCACAGAGCGCGGGCGAGCTTTACGGTGGCGCCGATGACCAGGGCCCGGGGTCCATATTTCGCGGTGGCGCCAACAACGGAACTGGTGTCGTGGATGGCCAGAGCGGCCCATAGCCCAAATTGCGATTGGGAAAGATGTAGGGCGCTTCCGATCGGCGGAAAAATGAGCAACGCGAGCGAATTCAAAATGAAGATCGTGGCGAGCGACACGGCCATTTCTTCTTCGTTGGCTTGAAGGATGGGACCGATGGCGGCGATGGCGCTGCCGCCGCAAATCGCCGTGCCGGCAGTGATCAGGAAGGAAGCATTGCCGCGCACCTGCAAGAGTTTGCCGAGGGCCAGGCCGGCCAGCAGCGCGAAGGAAATTCCCATCGCAGTGTAAATCAATCCGCTGCGGCCGGCTTTCAAGACTTCTTGGAGATTCATGCCGAAGCCCAGGGCTACGACGGAGCTTTGGAGAAGAGCGCGCGCGATGCCACGGCTTTCGTTGATGTAAGGGTGCGGGAAGCCGAGACCGAAGAGAATTCCCAGGGTGAGCGCGATGGGCGGTGAAAGCAATCCCGTGAACGAAAGGGCGAGGGCGAGGACAAAAATAATTTTCGCGAAAGCGGGCATGGACTAGAGAAAGAGTATCAGGCCGGGAAGCCGGCGGGCCAGCGAGCAGCGAGAGAGGATTTTGCGAAGCGGCGGTCCTTATTCCGTTGCTGAATTCCGGCGAGCATCAATTTTGTTTTTCCTTGGGAGCAGGAGCAGAGGGAGGGGCAAGATCGACTTTCGCTGGCGCGGGCTTTGGTTCGGCGGGATGGGCGAGGTCGGAAACAATTTTGGAAGTGGCGGCCTTGCTGATCTGGCAGTCGCGGTCGTAGATGCGGCACTGCGCGAGAGTGTACCCGCAGCCGCAGGTGCAAGCCTCGGCGTTGAATTTATGGAGGGCGACGGTTTTTTGCTCGGGAGTAAGCTTGGAGAGATCGACGCCGGGGAGTTCGCTGGCACGGACGGCGTTTTTCAGGAAAATCTGGCCGGTATCTTCGAAGGTTTCCACCCTGACGTTGCCGATGGGCAGACCGAGAAGCGAACGAATTTCAGTTTCGTAGAGGAGCGGATCGCGGAGACCTTCGTGTTTTTGCACGACGCGCCCCTCGGCGTCGAGCACGAAGGAAGTGGGAAGCGCGGCGACGCCGCCATATTGGATGCGGATGTCATCACTGGCAAGGGCGACGGGATAGTTGATGCCGAAGTCGGTTACGAAGCTCTTGATGGCGTCCTGATCGTCATCGTCCACAACCAGGCCGAGAATCTGGAGGCGGTCCTTGTACTTGTTCTGGAGGGCGACGAGGTCAGGAATTTCGGCGCGGCAAGGCCCGCACCAGGTGGCCCAGAAATTCAAGAGGACAACTTTGCCATGGGAATCGGCGAGGGTGAGCGGTTTGCCATCGAGGCCGGTGAGCTGAAAGCCGGGAGCGGGATCGGGGTTGCGAACAAAACGTATGGTGGGCTGCTGATCCTGCGCAGCAGCAAGCCCAGACGAGAAGAATGGAAGCACGGAAACGAGGAAGCAACGAAGTAAGGAGCCGAGGCGGAGAGTAGCGTTCATGGGTACCAGCTATTAGGAGAGCACATTAGCAGGGGCGACGCCAAGACCACATTGGCGGTTTCTGCTTCACTAGGCACTCACGATGTGCCGCCAAAAAAGGCTACCTAACCTGTCGATTTCGCCTCCCTTCGCTCGACATATAGATAGAGGTAAGGAAGTTGCTTCAGGAGGCGAAGATGTCACGGCAGCGCACGGCGTTTCAAAACCTCAAATCCATAGCGTTGGCAGGCTTCAGCGGACTTGGGATTTCAATTCTGCTGGTGAGGCTGGATGGGCCGGCAGCCTGGTTGGGTAATCTCTTCGGGACAGCCGCTTGCGAGGCGCTTAGGGTAGTGCCCTATCTGGTTCCTGCGGCGTGGCGCGTTTTGCAGACCCTGGCGTTCGGCGGCCAGCCGGCTTCTCCGTGCCCCGTGCAGATGTTGGTATCCTTGTTGCCTCTGGTGCGTATGGCGGTCGGTGCGGTGTAGATTCGGGATGGTTCCGCGGATAAAGTCAAAGCTACCAGACACTTAACAAATGCGTCCAAAAAATTAAACCGCAGCGGTCGATATGGGTAGCACTCGTTCGACGTATATGTAGAGCCCAGGTTCAGGCGCTCGGGACCGTCTGGAAGGCTTGCGCCGGGGTCGAAACCACAAGGAGAAACGGCGATGCGCGTCATGGTGATAGTCAAAACGGACCAGAACTCGGAAGCAGGGATTCTAACTAAGGAAGGCAAGGAAACGTTTGACGCCATGGGGAAGTTCAACGAGGAGTTGGTAAAGGCCGGCGTGATGCTTGCGGGGGAGGGGCTGCAACCTAGCTCGAAGGGCAAGCGCGTCAGATTTTCGGGAAAGCAGCGTACGGTAATCGACGGGCCCTTCACCGAAAGCAAGGAACTGATCGCCGGCTTCTGGCTGTGGCAGGTGAAGTCCATGGAAGAGGCGGTCGAATGGCTCAAGCGCGCCCCGTTCGATGGGGGCGCTGAGATCGAGATCCGCCAGGTGTACGAGGTATGTGACTTCCCTGCCGAGGTGCTTTCTCCCGAACACGCGGCGCGCATGCAGGCTATGCGCGACGAACTGCAAAGGAAGGCGGCGAAGCCGTAGCCGCAGCGTGTCGATTTCGCGGAGTGTCATACGACGTACAATAGAGCGGAATTCAGACCCGCTCCTGAGCAACCGGCAATCGAGCGCCGAACTCAATACGAATACAAGGAGAAATATCCATGCGATTCCTAAGTATCTACAAGAGTGTTGAGAGGAATGCTCCTCCCTCGCAAGAGGAGATGGCGAGGATGGGCAAGTTGGTCGAGGACGGGATGAAGGCCGGCTTCCTGCTCGCCACCGAAGGCTGTCTCCCAAGCGCCCTGGGCGCGCGCGTTCGCAGCTCGGGTGGGAAGCTGACTGTCACCGACGGGCCGTTCACCGAAGCCAAGGAAGTAGTCGGCGGCTTTGCAATTCTGGAGGCGAAGTCCAAAGAAGAAGCTATCCAATTGGCCAAGGATTTCCTGCAAGTAGCCGGTGATGGTGAATGCGAGCTTCGCCAGTTATTCGGAGAGGGCCAAGATTCGTGCGCCGATGTGGCCGCAGGAGCCAAGTCGCAGGGCGCCTAGGTTTTGCCCGAGTGCGCTGCCGGGATCAACAAATGACGCCTCTGGTGTCGATTTCATAATCTCTCGTGTTCGACGTGTAAGTAGAGGAAGACGGAGCGGGCGCAGGCGGTAGAGGAGGTCAGCTCCAGATAGTAAATTTCAAGGAGAAATGACGATGCGATTCATGATGATGGTCAAGCACGCGGAACCCGGGGTCCCTCCGACCAAGGAACTGATGGACGAGATGGCGAAAATGGGCGACGAGGCGGTCAAAGCGGGCACGATGGTCGCCAGCGGCGGGCTGGCCGCAACGGCGAAGAGCACGCGCGTCCGCCTTTCTCGCGGGCAGGTAACCGCGATCGACGGGCCTTTCACCGAGGCCAAGGAAGTCGTCGGCGGATTCGCTATTTTTGAGTTGCAGTCAAGACAAGAGGCCATCGAAGCAGCCATGCGCTTCATGGAAGTTCACAGAAAACACTGCCCGGGCTGGGAGGGCGAAACCGAAGTGCGCCAAATCCTTGCACCGGAAGATTTCGCTCCTAAAGCATAGGAGCCCTGGGGTGCAGGGTTGGCCGCGAAGAAGTGGCTGCGGCGCGGCCGGGCTTGCGCGAGCGGATTGAAGATGGTGTGATGGTGGCCGTGACGGCTGCCAGCACGCATAACGCCATCGACGCGGTCTGGAGAATCGAGTCGGCGAGAATCATCGCCGGCCTCGCGCGGATCGTGCGCGACGTCGGCTTGGCTGAGGAACTCGCGCAAGATGCTCTCGTCGCCGCACTACAGCAGTGGCCGGAATCGGGCATCCCGGACAATCCTGGCGCCTGGCTCATGGCCACTGCGAAGCACCGCGCGATCGACGTGTTTCGCCGAAACAAGCGGCTGGAGCGCAAGCACGAGGAGCTTGGCCGCGAGCTCCAGGCGCAGCAGGAGATGGCCGTGCCGGATTTCAGCGCCGCGCTCGACGATGACATTGGAGACGACCTCCTGCGTCTCGTGTTTGTCTCCTGTCATCCGGTTCTCTCAACGGAAGCGCGGGTTGCGCTCACACTGCGTCTGCTTGGAGGTTTAACAACCGACGAGATCGCGCGTGCCTTCCTCGTCCCGGAGCCGACCGTCGCCCAGCGCATTGTCCGTGCCAAGCGGACGCTCAGCGAGGCCCGCGTTCCTTTTGAGGTTCCTCGCGGGCCCGATCTAGCCACGCGCTTGTCGTCGGTGCTGGAGGTTATCTACCTCGTCTTCAACGAAGGCTATTCGGCTACTGCCGGCGAGGACTGGATGCGGCCGGCCCTCTGCGAAGAAGCGCTCCGTCTCGGGCGCATTTTGGCCGAGCTCGCTCCGAACGAGCCGGAAGTACACGGCCTCGTGGCGCTGATGGAGATTCAGGCGTCGCGCTCAGGCGCGCGCGTGGGAGCTTCGGGGGAGCCCATCCTGCTGTTGGAGCAAAACCGCGCGCGCTGGGATCAACTCCTCATCCAGCGCGGTCTCGCCGCACTTCAGCGCGCCGAAAAACTGGGAGGTGCCGGCGGCCCTTATGCACTGCAAGCCGCCATTGCCGCGTGCCACGCGCGCGCGAACACTGCGTCGGAAACGGACTGGCATCGCATCGCCGCGCTTTACGAAGCTCTCGCCCAGATCATGCCCTCGCCTATCGTGGAGTTGAATCGCGCGGTTGCGCTCGCCATGGCGTTCGGTCCAGCAGCAGGTCTCGAACTCATTGATACGCTAGCCGAGGAACCGTCTCTCAAGGCCTACCACCTCTTGCCCAGCGTGCGCGGCGACTTTCTTTTCAAGCTTGGCCGCATGGCCGAGGCAGAGGTGGAATTCGCCCGCGCCGCATCGCTCACGCGCAACGCCCGCGAGCGCGAATTCCTGCTCGAACGCGCCCGAGCGTGCGCCGCGACAAGCTAGTGCCGGTGGAAGAACTTTTGGTGGATGTCGGGCCAAAACTCCTGGAAGATGTTGCCCACGCCATCGTTCAGCAGCGAACTGGCCCAGCGCTCAAAAGTATCGGCCGCGCCGCCGCGTTCCTGGCGAGGGTAGTAGCGAATGGAAATTTGCGTGGCCACGCCGCTGCCAATAATTTCCGAGAAATTAAACCGGCGGCCGCCCGCGTCAGTCTTCGTGATCCACAGACGGCTGACGGCATAGCCGGTGCGATGGAGGAACCCTCCGCGATAAAGGGTGTAATAACGCGGGTCCTCGTGGAGGACGACCGGTAAGATAGCTCCTGTAAGATAGTTTTCGACTGTCGCGTCGGCAAAGGTGTGCCAGTAATAACGGCCAAAGCCCGCGGCGCCTTGATGAAATTCCGGATAGGTATTCGTGGCTTGCTCGATACCGGCTTGTATTCCAACCGATATAAACGACGAATAATCGAAACTGCCCTCGGTGGCCAGCCAGAACTTTTGCTTGCGTGACAGTGGAGGGAGTTGTGTGTTGGCGCCGACAGCGTGAAAGTTCGGGATGATCCCTAGAATCCGGTTCGTTTGCTGGCCCTGCGAATCGTCAGGAGCTGGTGCGGTCCCGGAAGGCGCTGGAGGTGGTGTGGGCGGCTGGGGATCGGGCTTGGTGTTGTCCGGCGGCTTTGGCGCGGGAGCCGGCGCGCTTCCCGGCTGCTGGTCCTGATAAGCGCCGGGCGTTTGCAAGAAGAGGACCGGAGGAGTGGACTGCGCCAACAGATGAGAGTCCAAGAAGAGAGTAAGCAGAATTCCAGCCGCAGCCCAATGGGCGAGCTCGCGACGAGATCTTGCAAAGATTTGAAGGCCGACACCCGAGGCGTTAGCCACAACTCACCAGGGCCATAAGGATAGGACGACGTGGGGAGTGTAATGGTTGCAAGAGCAAATCTGGCGCCGCGGCTTCGATTCACATATTCAAACTGAACAATAACGATGCGTCGTCGGAACCCAGGGCCAACGCCGCTGGGCGATGGCAGAACGACACACCAAGTTTTGCCTTGCGCGATTACCATTCGCTGCGCTTGAGAATCCTGCGGGCAGTAGAGGAGACGAAAGAGTCTGTCGCTTGACCAATGTGGTCCAGGGTTCTAGGGGCGTTGCCATTGTAACTGTGGAGAGATTTGAAACAAAAAACAAACCGTGCCGGCGTCTTGGTGTGCCAGCTTATGACCGCTGAAAGTGTGGACGCGCGTGCGGAAAGAGAAGGATGCCAATGAGCGTTTTTTCTCTCCCTGGCAGTGGCGGACATGGTCCCGCTCAGCGGGAAACGGGTTCGTCGACGCTTTGCTCCGACACCACGGCGCGATGTTTGAGGAGGCCACGGGCGGCGAGGAGTTCGGCGTTGAGCAAGGCGGCGCCGGCGGCACCACGGACTAGGTTGTGAGAGAGCAGCGTTAGTTTTACATCGAGCAAGGAGCATTCGCGGACGCGGCCGACGACAGCGGCCATGCCGTGGCCGGTGTTGGCGTCGCGTCGCGGCTGTGGGCGATTTTCTTCGTCCAGGACGACGACGGGATTTTTCAGGGCGGTGGGCAAGGAGGCCAATTCGGCGCCCACTTCAAAATTGCGCAGGGCCTCGCGGACTTCGTCGAGCGAAGCGATTTTTTTCAGGCCGACGGAGACGCATTCGAGGTGGCCGTCGATGACCGGGACGCGATTGCAGTGCGCGCTGAGGCCGATGCCGGCGTCGATGAAACGCGAGCCGTCCCACTTGCCGAGGAGCTTTTGCGGTTCGGCTTCCATTTTTTCTTCTTCCCCGCTGATGAACGGCACGACGTTGCCCGCGATGTCCAGGGCCGGGACTCCGGGATAGCCCGCGCCGGAAATCGCTTGCAGAGTGACCACAAAGATTTTCTCCAGGCCAAAGGCGTCGGCGAGCGGTTTTAAGACAAGGACCAGGCCGGCCGTCGAGCAATTCGGATTGGTGACGATGAAGCCGGTGTCGTAACCGCGATTTTTCTGCTGGCGGGGAATGGCGTCGAGATGGGCCGCGTTCACTTCGGGAATGAGCAGCGGAACATCGAGATCCATGCGGTGATTGCGTGCATTGCTGACGACGGGATAGCCCGCGCGGGCGAAATCCTCCTCAGCGGCGCCCGCCACCGAAGAATCGAGCGCGGAGAAAACGAAGTCGCAATCCAGCGAAGGGTCGAGCCCCTTGACGACGAGGCCGCGGGCGGATTCGGGAATGGGCGCTTCGAGATGCCAACTAACGGCTTCGGCGTAGGTCCTGCCGGAAGAACGTTCGGAGGCGGCGACTTCAGCAAGGTCGAACCACGGATGACTGCCGAGCATTTGAATGAGGCGCTGGCCGACAACTCCCGTAGCGCCGAGGACGCCTGCCTTCCACTTTTTCTCCGGACGCTTGGCCTGCATGTTCTGGTCTCCATTGTTTTGAGATGGGGAATTCATGCCGCACCGCCTTCGCGAGTTGAAACCGAACTTGCCGGAACAGATTCGTGCGAAGCCGTTCCGGAATCGCGGAGCGAACGCGGCGCGGCGATGCGCGTGCCGCGCGCTTGGGGATTGAAGGTGTTGCGTACCCAGATGACCATACCAGTTTCAGCGGCGAGCGGCAGAACTTTGGCGTGGAGCACTCTCGCGCCACTGGCAGCGAGCGCGTGGGCTTCATCGTAGCTGAGTTCGTGGAGAAGCAGCGCTTCGGCGGACTCGCTGGGATTCATGGTGTAGATGCCGTCGACGTCGGTCCAGATAACGAGTTCGTCGGCGTCCACAACGTGGGCAATGATGGCGCCGGAAAAATCAGAGCTGTTGCGGCCGAGCGTGGTGATGCGGCCGTCGGGTGTTGCGCCGATGAAGCCGGTAACGACAGGGACGATGCCGGCTTCGAGAAGCGGAAGAAGAACGTCGCGGCCACGCTGTTTGGTTTGCTCGAGATGCGGCTGCGCTTCACGGAAGGTGTCGCAGGTCAGGACAAATTCGGAGGACGTCACAGGCACGGCGGGGACTCCTGACTTTTCTAGCGCGGCGGCGAAAAGCCGTGCGCTGAACCGTTCGCCAAAGGAGGCTAAGCGATCAAAGAGGTCAGCGCCGGTGGCGACTGTGCCGTGAACAGGAACTTCGTGAAGGAGGTCGCGTCCGAGAAGTTGCAACTCGCGGCGCACGTGAAGGTCAGCGTGCTCGGTGAGACGAAGATCGTGGAGCACATCGAGGTGCAGATCGAGGACAAGTTCGGCTTCGCGGCGTGCGTGTGCGAGCTTGCCATCGGCAAGGGCGCGAGCAATGGAAAGGAGATGGTCGGTGACGCCCTTCATGGCGGAGACGACCACCGTAACGCTGGATGCGGGAGCGGCGGCGCGAACGAGCCCAGCGGCATGCAACATGCGCTCCGCCCCGAGAAGAGAGCTGCCGCCGAACTTAAAGGCGAGAATGTTGCGGCGTTGCTTGTTCACCCCGCCGGCGTGATGCGCTTGCTCTCGCAACGCGGCGGGGCTTTCTGCTGCTGATTCTTCCTGTACGTTTCCTGGATGCATGGCCTGCGCTCCTGGTTTGTTGTTGTTTCCGCTGCTACCGCTGGAGCGTCTCTGGAGGGGGTAAAGAAGAAACCCACCGCCAGGTTCGCTTCTGGCGGTGGGTTGGAAACTTTTTTTGCTAAGGTTGCTAGCTGTTTCTCCACGCGCCGGAAGCGGAAATAGTCGTCTTAGTCGTAGTCGAGGTAATCGACATGGACGACTTGGACGTAATTCGCTTAGCGGCGATGGAGATCATTACCGGCTCAGAATACCACACCCCAATTTACAGTCAAAGGCAATTTTTCGAGGATGCCGCATTGGGTCGGCAAAAGGGCAACACCGAGCGCGACGTGCCGAAAGGGGCCGAATCGACGTGGCTAATCTTGGTCCGATGGAACGCCCGCATCATTGTTTGCGATAAGAAGGCTGGAGCAGGTAAGGCCGGATTCGGCTTTCTGAAGTTCGGAGATGTCGAGGGGCGCGACGTGGAAGCCGCGAGCGGTGATGCGGGCGCGGGTGCTCGGGAACGATGCGGGGAAAATGACCGTGTCGTTGAGGACCAGAGCATTGGCAGCGTGAGGCTCGGCGGGATCGACGTCGATCCATTCGTGGGCGGCGAACGGCGCGGTGTCGAACCAGGTGCGGTTGGCGACGAGCGTGTTGCGGCCAAGAGACGTGACGGCGGATTTGAGATGCAGGCAGCCGGTGACCGGAACGGCGATGACTTCATAGTGGTGCGGCGCAAGGATGGCGGCAAGCTGGCGAATGCCTTCGGCGTTGCTGCGTGTTGAGAGGCCGACGAAAATCTTTCGATCGAGGCGCAGGACATCGCCGCCTTCGAGACTACTCGAAAGCGAAACGTATTCGAGCTTTCGAAACTTGGCGAGCGCCTGAGCGAGAGAAGGCGCTTCGCCGCGGCGGGTTTCCGTGCCTAGCGGCAGGATCACTGCCAGTTCATCGAGGACAATGGCGGGATCTTCGACGAACATGGAGTCAGGAAGACCGGGTTCGGCGGGAAGAGAAATAATGCGCGCGCCCAACTTGCCGAGCAAGTTTTCGTAAGCGCGGTGTTGCTCCTGGGCGGTGGCCAGATCGATGGGCTGGCGACCGATGAAGGAAAGTTCGCAACGGACGATGGCGGGGCTGACCGCCCGCGTGATGGCTGTGAGCATTGCCGTCGTGTGAGTTTACATTAGAACGATGCAATCCCCAGGAAACGTTGAACGAAATGAGGCGGCAGAATAGACTTTAGGGCGCAAGCAAATGTGCGAGAGGCGGAAGCGATGAATGATTCGATCAGGCGGGCGGCGGCGGTTCTGCTGGTGATTTTGGGAGGAGCGGCGGTTTGGTGGGCGGGCAGCGGAACATCGGCATCGGCGAATGACGCCATGGTGGCGACGATCGCGGCGGCGCGCGAGCGCGCGGCGGCCAACGATCCACGCTTGAAGTCCGTGTGGCGCTTCGAGGAGGGCGGCTGGATCTATGTGCATTTGGAAGGAGATCCCAGCGCGATTGGATATCAGCATGGGTACCTGCTGGGGCCGGAGATCGAAGATGGTTTCGCGGCCGTGAGCGCGGGGATGACGCATTCCACGCAGCGCGACTGGGAATTTTTCCGCAAGGCGGCGCGCGAAATGCTGTGGCCGAAGATCGACGCGGAGTATCAGCAGGAGCTGCAAGGCATTGTCGAGGGATTGCGGGCGCGCACGGGATCGAAACTGGATGTAGACGATATCGTGGCGTTCAATGCCTTCGAGGAGTTGCCGGATTATTACGTGCCCTGGCTGAACAAGCAGCTGAAAGCCGCGAACGCGCCAAACCTGAAAAGCCCGGGGAATTGTAGCGCCTTTGTAGCTACTGGAAGCTGGACCAAAGACGGTCAAATCGTGATGGCCCACAACAACTGGACGAATTACCGGAACGGCGAGCGGTGGCGAATCGTGTTCGACATCGCGCCGAAGAACGGCTTCCGCATGTTGATGGACGGTTTTCCCGGAGTGATCGCCAGCGACGACGATTTCGGGATTAACAGCGATGGGCTGATGGTGACGGAAACGACGATCACGCAATTCGAAGGCTGGGACCCCAATGGCAAGGCGGAATTTGTGCGCGCGCGCAAAGCGTTGCAGTATGCGGGCTCAATCGACGACTACACGAAGATCATGCTGGACGGAAACAACGGGGGATACGCAAACGACTGGCTGCTCGGCGACCGCAAGACCGGCGAAATCGCGCAACTGGAACTGGGGCTAAAAGCATACAAGCTGTGGAGGACGAAGGACGGCGTGCTGGCGGGATCGAACTGGGCGCGCGACCCGATGGTGCTTAAAGTAGATGCGCCGGAGTTTGACCCAACGAACAAAGAGAGTTCGGCGAACGCGAGGCGGGCGCGGTGGGACGAATTGCTGAAAGAAAACAAAGGAAAGATCGATGTGGCGCTAGCCGAAAAAATGCTGGGCGACCACGCGGACACGGCGCAGAAGAAAGAAGAACCGAACGAGCGCACGCTGTGCGGGCACGTGGATGGGTCGGCGCGCGGGGTGAAAGAGTGGGCCTGGCAACCTTATTATCCCGGCGGAGCAGTGCAAGGAAAAGCGACGGACGCCACCATGACAAAGGAAATGCGGATTATGGCGCGCATGGGCCATCCGTGTGGCGGGGATTTCCTGGCCAAGCCGTTTCTCGCGGCACATCCCGAGTACGCGTGGGAAGAGCCTTATTTGCGGGACATGAAGGCGGGCCCGTGGACGGAGTTCCGGTCAGGCCAAACGGCCCAAAAGTAAATCCGGTACTAGAGCAAGCCGCGCGCCAATGCTTGCGAAAAGTAGATCGCCAGTGGGAAAGGTGTAAGCGGGGCCGCGTGCAAGATGAAGAGGCGGGTAAGTCCCGCGCCGAGGAGCATGCCGGCGAGAATCAGGCCGATCACGCCGAGCACCACCCAAAGATCCCGCTTTGAAAACGAAGTAGCATCCGAGCTTAAAGAAGAATGTTGACCGGAACCAGCGGAGGGCGCGCGCTGGGCGAAGGGAGCATGCGGGGAGTGGTCGGAAACTTCCGCATGCACCAGGAGGCAGTAGCCTTTCCTGGGAATGGTTTCGATGTAGAGGGGCTTATCGGAGGAATCGCCAAGGGCCTGGCGGAGTTTGTTGACGGTGGTATTTACGTTGGCGTCGTAGTTCACATGGGTTTCAGCGGGCCAGAGCCGAGAGCGCAACTCCTCGCGGGTGACGACTTCACCCGGCTTTTCGAGAAGTGTCAGAAGAATCTGATAAACCTTGCCCTGAAGCTTGATGCGGGACCCGTCCCGCGTAACTTCCTGGCGCTGCTGGTCAATCCGGAACGGCCCAAAATGGACATAGCGCCCAGACGACAGGAGGATTGGCTCCGTCCGCTCATCGGGTTCTCGCATGGACAGCACTTCCGGTGACATAGACGCCCACCCTTATAGTCTATAGACGTAATAAACAGCAGAGTGTTTTCTATTCATACGAGAAAGTTCTTCAATAGGTTGCATAAGAATGGCGAACTAAGGATGGCGAAGTTACAGTGAGGTGGCAAGGAATCTAAAAAGTGGGATGTTACAGCGAAAAATCTATAGAATTTAGAACAGATTTATATGAATTAGCGGAACTGCGTGCCGCTATAGAGCCCCCTTTTCGGGCGTTTCTGCGCCTAAAGCTCCAAACCGACGGAATTCTCCCAACCGAGAGCAAATAACTCTGGTTCGATTTCCAGCTTCCCTCGGAAGGCCCAAGTTCAAGTATAGTCCTTCCTTCTTAAGTAAGTTCAACCGGGAGATGGAAATGAAGAACAAGCATTCATGGGCCGGCCGTGCTTGTGACATTGGTCTAAGCGGCATTTTGAGCTTACTGGGGGCAGCCGGCATTTCTGCCCTTGCGCAGGCACCTTCCCCAACGCCCGCGTCACCTCAAGCAAAGCAGCCAGATCCGGAAAAACCGGCGATGGACCCTCAAGCTGCGGGTGCAAAAGCTTGGGGAATCCTTCGGGACGGGATGAAAGGCAACAACGCGGACAAGCGTGCCAAGGCAGTAAGAGCGCTGGGGTTATTGCCGGGAAATGAGGAAGCAGAGAAAGCGGCAATCAACGCGCTTCAGGATAAGAATCTGAACGTGCGGATGGCAGCGGCAGCGGCCCTAGGTTCGATGCAGGCCGAACACGCCAAACTGGAATTGGAAGGTGCGCTGCTGGATTCCGAGCCAACAGTGGCGCTCGCGGCGGCAAATTCGCTGCTCCTGCTCCATGACAACGTGGGCTACGACCTTTACTACGACGTATTGACCGGGGAAAGGCGCGCCAACAAGGGACTGATCAAAGAACAGCTCGAGATGCTCAAGGACAAAAAGAAATTGGCGAAAATGGGATTCGAGGAAGGGATCGGGTTTATCCCATTTGCGGGAATGGGTTACGAGGCATTCAAGACAGTAGCGAAGAACGATTCTTCGCCGGTGCGCGCGGCAGCGGCCAAACAACTCGCCCACGATCCGGACCCGGGCACTGCGAAAGCGCTGGTAAAGGCGACCACCGACAAGAACTGGCAGGTAAGAGCGGCGGCATTAGAAGCGATCGCGCAACGAGGCGACTCCTCGTTGCTGCCCAAGATTGCGGCGGCGCTGGAGGATGATAAGGACGTGGTGCGCTTCACGGCGGCGGCGTGCGTAGCGCATTTGAGCGATATGCCGGCGGTGAAAAGCAACGAGAAAACGGCGAACGAGTAGCTTGATAGCCCCGCGGAAAATAGGGCTTGACACTATGGCGTGTGGCGATATATCGTATGACGACAGAGGACTTCTCTGGGGAGCCGAAACCGTGAGTGCTGCTCAAAGCAATGCTGAAGCGTTCGGGCCACTGACTCCGGCGATGTTCCATGTGTTGCTGGCACTGGCCAGCGAGGATCTGCATGGCTACGCCATTCTTAAGGAAGTGGAGTTGCGTACCGGTGGCAAGGTGCGGCTGAGCACGGGAACGTTGTACGGAATCATCAAGCGCTTGCTGAACGACGGGCTGATCGTGGAGATGCGTTCCCGGCCGTCGAAGTCAAACGACGAGCGGCGGCGTTATTACGGGATGACACTGAAAGGGCGGCAAGTGGCCAGCGCGGAAGCGGAACGGATGGATGAAATGGTAGCTGCGGCGCGGTCAAGGAACCTGCTGAAGAAGGCGCGTCTGGCGTAACGGGATTGCCGGGGCCGGATGCAAGGTTCCGGAGAAAACGAGTGGACTAAAAATCGGTGCTGTGGTGGCGCCGACGGAGGACACCATGGCAGCGGCTGATTCCAAAGCGACGCGATTTTATCGGGCACTTCTGCGGCTTTTACCTTTCGATTTCCGGAGCGATTACGGCCCCGAAATGGAAACGGTATTCCACGAACAACATAAGGAAGCGGGGCGGCGCGACGGGACCACAGGCGTTCTGCGGCTGTGGTGGGAAACGATTGTGGGAATCTTCCGGACGGCGCCCGGCGAACACCTGGCAATGTTCCGCCAGGATGCGGGATTCGCCCTGCGGATGATGCGCAAAAGCCCGGGGTTCACGCTGGCGGCGATCCTCACGCTGGGGCTGGGAATTGGCGCCAATTCGGCGATATTCAGCGTAGTAAACGCGGTGCTGCTGAAGCCGCTGCCGTACGAACATGGCGAGCGGCTGGTGGTCTTGCAACATCGAATGGGAATGCTGGACCAGCCATTCTCGGCGCTGGACATCAGCGACTACCGGGGCCAGAACCACTCGTTGGACGGACTCGTCGAATATCACAACATGAATTTCATTCTGCTGGGGCGCAGCGAGCCGGAGCGCGTGGAAACCGGGGTAGTTTCCTGGAATTACTTCGACGTTTTCGGGGTGAAACCGCTCTTCGGGCGCAGCTTCCGCGCGGAGGATGAACAGGCGGGCGCTCCGGCGGTGCTGATGCTCAGCTACGAATATTGGATCAAGAGTTTCGGCGGCGACCCGAACGTGGTGAACAAAACGTTCAAGATGAACGACAAGGTTCATACAGTAATCGGGGTGCTGCCGCCGGTGCCGCAATATCCGGACGAAAACGACGTGTACATGCCAACGACAGCGTGCCCTTTCCGCTCGCGTCCTTCCTTTATCGCCAACCGATCGTCTCGCATGATGCAAGTGTTTGGCCGCATGAAGCCGGGCGTCGGAGTGCGCCAGGCACAGGCAGACTTAAGCAGCATCGCGGCCAATCTGCAGAAGGCCTACCCGAAGGATTATCCGCCTGCGAACGACTACGCGATGAAGACGGTGGCGCTGGAGGAAGCGCTGACGCACAACGCGCGGCCAACGATGCTGGTGCTGCTGGCGGCCGCGGGGTTCGTACTGTTGATCGCGTGCGCGAATGTGGCAAACCTGAACCTCTCGCGCATGGTGCGGCGAGAACGCGAACTGGCAGTCCGGGCAGCGCTGGGGGCCGGACGAGCGCGGATGTTCCGCCAATTGCTGACGGAGAGCTTCCTACTGGCGGTGGTCGGCGGCGGCCTGGGCCTGATTTTTTCGTGGGGGGCGCTGAGTTTGCTGGTAAGTTTCGCGGCGCGCTTCACGCCGCGGGCGCGTGAAATTCAGATGGACGGCTGGGTCCTGGGCTTCACTTTCCTGGTGGCCGTGCTGACCAGCGTGCTCTCCGGCACCGTACCGGCGCTAGCCGCGAGGGAATCCGTCGTCGGGAACCTCAAAGAAGGCGGCGCGCAATCCACGCTCGGGCGCGGGAAGCACCGTATGAGAAGCCTACTCATCGTGGGGCAGGTGGCGGTCTCCTTCCTGCTGCTGATTGGGGCGGGGCTGATGTTGCGCAGCTTCATGAAGCTGCAGCACGTGGATCCCGGCTTTCAACCGGAAAACGTGCTGACGATGAACATTTCCCTGGACTTCGTGAAGTACAACACCAACGACAAGCAGCGTGCTTTTTTTGAGACGCTGCTGGAGAAAATCCAGGCGCAGAGCGGCGTCAAATCCGCAGCCGCTTCGATGATGATTCCGTTCACTACCGGCATGACGATGACCGGCGATTTCTGGATGGAAGGGGAGATGCCGGCGCCGGGGCAAACGCTGCCATCCGCCGATTTCAGGATTGTGAGTCCGTCGTACTTCGAAACGCTGCACATTCCAGTTCTCCGAGGGCGAGGATTCCTGCAAACAGACCGGCCAGGCAATCCGGACGTAGCGGTTGTGAACCGGACCGCGGCGCAACATCTCTGGAGATCGAAGGATCCCGTTGGGACGCGGTTCACTGCTGACGGAGGGAAGTCCTGGACGCAAGTGGTTGGGGTGATCGGCGACATCAAGCATTACGGGCTCGACAAAGACGTGGCGGATGAGATTTATGTGCCAATGGCGCAGAACCCCATGGGGAGCTCCAGCCTGGTGATTAAGACAGCAGTGGAACCAATGAGCATCGCCGGCGGGGTGATCGAACTGTTGCATGGCATCGATCCCAATCAGCCGGCGGCGCGGGTGCGGTCGCTGGAGCAGGTGCGCGCGGAATCGGTGGCGGCGCCGCGGTTGACGACCAACTTGCTGGGACTGTTTGCGTTGCTGGCGCTGGCGATCGCGGCTACGGGCATCGGCGGAGTGATGGCTTTGACGGTCGGGCAACGACGGCACGAGATCGGAGTGCGCATGGCCATCGGGGCGCGTCCGGCGGAGATTTTGCGGATGATCCTGGGGCAAGGCCTCGGTCTCGCGCTGGTTGGCGTGGCCCTTGGTTTGGTTGGCGCGCTTTGGCTTACGCAGGTCTTGCAGCAACTGCTTTTTGAAGTGGCACCGACGGATCCGGTGACCTATGCCGGCGTTGCGGCTGTGCTGGGATTGGCTGCGCTCGTTGCTTGCTACATTCCGGCGCGGCGTGCGGCGCGGGTGGACCCCATTGTCGCGCTGCGAGTGGAATAGCGAGACAGAAGACAGAGAAAACAGGGGAGGACAGGCAGGAATGCCTGTCCTACTTTTTTGGCCACAAGGGAGCGAGTCTGTTAAACTGTGTATTGCTGCACCGCACCTAAGGATGTGGGACCGCTGAGCGGTCAACCTACAAAAGGTACATTCGTCAAGGCTGCTGGTTGTTTCAGCAGCTATTTTTGTCTTTAGAGGACTTGATTTCCGGCTGGGCTGGGGTCAGGAAGCGTAGAGAATATGAGTGAAAATATTCGGAACATCGCGATCATTGCGCACGTGGACCACGGCAAGACCACGCTGGTGGACGCGATGCTGAGGCAAAGCGGGATTTTCCGCGCCAACGAGGCCCTCGTCGAGCGCGTGATGGACTCGAACGATTTGGAGCGCGAACGCGGCATCACAATTCTGGCAAAGAATACGGCGCTTTTCTTTCAGGACACCAAGATCAACATCGTGGACACGCCGGGGCACAGCGATTTTGGCGGCGAAGTGGAGCGAGCGCTGCGCATGGTGGATGGCGTTGTGGTGCTGGTGGACGCGAGCGAGGGACCGCTGCCGCAGACGCGTTACGTGCTGCAGAAGGCGCTGGCGGCGAAGCTGCCCCCGGTGATCGTGCTGAACAAGATTGACCGTACGGATGCGCGCGCCAAGGAAGTGCTGGACGAAATCTACGATCTGTTCATTGACCTCGACGCGACCGAGGACCAGCTCGATTTTCCGGTCATTTATACGAACGCGCGGGACGGCGTGGCGCATCGGACGCCGGGCGATAGTTCGAAGGATTTGCTGCCGCTTTTCGAGGCCATCGTAAAGCACATTCCAGCTCCTCCGGGCGATCCAGATGGCGTTTTGCAAATTCAGGTGATGAATCTCGATTACAGCGACTTTCTGGGACGCATCGCGATCGGGCGGGTGTTCAACGGCACGCTCAAGCGCGGCGCCGATGTGGGCATCGTCAAGCTGGACGGCAAGCTGGTGCCGACACGCATCACCAAGCTGTATACCTTTCGAGGCTTGGAGCGGGACGAGGCGCAAGCCGTCCCCGCGGGTGATCTGGTGGCGATTGCGGGCGTCGAGGGCATCAACATTGGGGAAAGCATTACGGATTTGGCAAACCCGATGCCGCTAGAGCCGCTGCTGATCGACGAGCCGACGCTGGCGATGATTTTTACCGTCAACAGCAGTCCGCTTTCGGGCAAAGAGGGAACGTTTCTGACTTCGCGCGATCTGCGCGATCGGCTGCAAAAAGAACTTCTGACGAACGTGTCCATCCGTGTGGAAGACACGGAGACACCGGAATCGTTTCGCGTGCTGGGACGCGGCGAATTGCAGCTGGCGATTTTAATCGAAACGATGCGGCGCGAGGGTTTCGAGCTGATGGTGGGCAAGCCGGAAATTGTGGTGCGCACGGAAAACGGGAAGAAACTCGAGCCGCTGGAGCGGCTGGTGATCGACGTGCCCGAGAATTTCATCGGGATCATCATGGAAACCACGGGCAGCCGGCGGGGCGAGATGCTCAAGATGAGCAATCACGGCTCGGGGCGCGTGCGCCTGGACTTCAAGATTCCTTCGCGCGGATTGATCGGGCTGCGCAGCCAGTTGCTGACGGACACCCGCGGCACCGCGCTGATTCATTCCATTTTCGAAGGCTGGATGGAATACGGCGGAGAGATGGCGTTGCGTCCCACGGGGGCTCTGGTGGCGGACCGCAGCGGACCGTCGACGGCGTTCGCGCTCTGGAATATCCAGGAACGCGGCGAGTTGTTCATCGGGCCGGCGATCGAAGTCTACGAAGGCATGATCGTGGGCGAAAACTCGCGCGAGCAAGATATGGACGTCAACGTAACCAAGGAAAAGAAGCAGACCAACATGCGCTCGTCCAGCGCCGACGAAGCGATCCGCCTGATCCCACATCGCGAGCTGAGCCTCGAACAAGCCATCGAATTCATTGCCGACGACGAATTCGTGGAAATCACGCCCAAGTCTATCCGCTTGCGCAAGAAAGTTTTGCAGGCCAACAAACGCCCGCGCCGCTGGCAGGAAATCCGCGCCAGCCAGGCCACCACGTAGATCCAACTCCGCAGCGGGCTTTTTAGTGCGCTGATTTCTCGAGCAGTTCCGCCAAATACTGCTTCCACAAGACCGCTTTCGTGTGGGAGCCGTGCCCGCGCGTTTCGTCGCTGATGGGAATCAGAATGAAGCGGGCGTTTTTCACCCTTTTGATTTCGCTTGCGGCCATGGGCAACTCGGGCGGATTGATGAAGTCGTCGGCGGAATTGATGTACATGACGGGCGCGGTAATTTTCTCCAGTTGCGGCGAAGGATCGTAATTGCGAGAGGCATTCACGGCATATAAGAAGTCGTTGGCGTCCAGCCCGGCCATGCGCGTCTTGAAGTAGTCATCCAGATATTTGTCCGCCGCGTCGCGCGTCGGTAACGTCTTCTGCATGTAGAGCGGCGCGCTCCCGGCGATCAGGAGAAAATCCAGCACGGTGCGCAGCGCCTGCTGCGGCTCCACGGCGTATTCTCCACCTTTCCATTCGGGATCGTTGCGAATCGCGTCCATCACCATTTTTCGCCAGATGCGATTGCGTCCAGCGATCTGCACCGGCTGGCAGGCCAGCGGCATAAGCGCGTCCATGAAATCAGGATAGGTTTCGCCCCACACGAAGGAATGCATGCAACCCATGGAGGTGCCGAGGATGAGGCGCAGGTGGTCGACGCCGAGGCCTTCACTGAGAAGCTGATGGTGCGCGGCGACCATATCGTCGTAGTCGTATTGCGGAAAGTGCGCGTGCAGGCCGTCGCTGGGCTTCGAGGATTTTCCGTGGCCGATGCCGTCGGGAAGAACAATGAAGTATCGCGTGGCGTCGAGAAGCTGGCCCGGTCCAAACAGTTCGGAGGCAAAAATGGGCGTGAGGAATTGATGGCCGGTACCGCCGGTGCCGTGGAGAATCAGGACGACGTTGGTGACGCGGCCCTGCGCGTTGCGAACAGGTTTGCCAATCGTTGTGTAGTGCAAGCGCAGTTCGGGCAGCGCTTCGCCGGAGCGGAATTTGAAATCCTTGACGACGAAATCGCCTTCCGTCGTCCCGGGCCACTTGGATTCCTGGCCCCGCGCCGGCTGCTCAGTAGAAGATGGATGGCTGCCGCTAGCGCGAACAATCGAAATGCAATTCTCCGCATGATGCACCTCACACACCAGAGAATCTACCATGCTCGGCCTGTTACATGAGCCCCGCTGGCCCCCCCGGGAATAAATTCGATGGCGCGCTGGTCTTTACAAAGCCGTGGTCGGAGACAACGGATATGCAGGCGCGACCGGGTGCGAGGCGCTTTAGCGACTTCGCGCAAGTTTCCGATCACGGTATTTCTCCCCCGTAACCAACGCTTCGCTAGCCTCCAAAGTAGTTCGCTCCCGGCAAAGAATTGATGTAAAGTCAGGTGCTCGAATGCATCCGCCTGGGAAACGCGGCATGCAAACGGGTTACGCCGGGGGAAATGCCAGCGGCGTTTTGTGCCCAAGGAGACTGATGGAATCCGCGAGTCAACACACCACAGAAGCTGCCGCTGCCTCGTACCCCACCATCGCGGCGACGGCCACCGCCCTGCCGCCCTACAGGATCACACGGGAAGACGTAAAAGTTTACATGGGACGCGTCTTTGACATCCCCGAGCGCCGCCTCGAAGCAATGATGAGCATCGTCGATAACGCGCAGGTGCACAACCGGCATTCCATTTTTCCGCTCGACTACACCATCGAGCCGCGCCCGCTTTCGCAGACGAACAACGAATACATCGAGCACGCGGTGAAGCTCGGGCGGGAAGCGGCGGAAAAGTGCCTGGAGCGCGCGGGCCTGAGGGCCGATGAAATCGATTTGATCATCACGGTGTCCTGCACGGGCTTCATGATTCCGTCGCTGGACGCGCACCTCATCAATTTGATGGGATTTCGCTCGAATGTCCGGCGCATGCCGTTCACGGAACTGGGCTGCGCCGCCGGCGCGATGGCGCTGGGGCGCGCGGCCGATTACTTGAAGGCCGAACCGGGCGGGAACGTCCTGATTATCGCCGTGGAGCTGCCCTCGCTCACGTTTCAGCGCAAGGACATTTCGCAGGCTAATCTGATTTCGTCCATTCTTTTTGGCGATGGCGCCGCGGCCGTGGTGGTTAGCGGAAGACAAATGAAGGGGCCGAAGGTTCTCGTCACGGAAACTTATACGTTTCCCGATTCGCTGGGAGCGATGGGATTTGACCTGCGCGATTCGGGGTTCCACATCCTGCTGGCAAAAGACGTTCCGGAAATGATCGGGGGGAAAATCGGGGGGCTGGTGCAGGGGTTCCTCGACCGCAATGGCCGGAAACGCGAGGAGATCAAGGGCTGGATTTTGCATCCAGGCGGAGCACGCCTGCTCGGAAACATCGAGACCGAACTCGGCTTGTGCAAATGCGACACGCAGCCGTCCTGGGACATTCTCGGAAACGTGGGAAATTTGTCCAGCGCGACGATCCTGTTTATTTTGCAGGAGTGGCTGGAGAAAAGACCGCTTCAGGCCGGTGAATATGCTCTGGCGGCGGCGTTTGGCCCGGGTTTCAGCGCGGAATTTCTGCTACTGCAATGGACGTAAGCGTGTATTTGTTTCTCGCTCTGCTTCTCGCCGTAGGATTGTTGCGGCTGGTGGAGCTGCGCATCTCCAAGCGGCACCAAAAAGAAATGGCGACGCGCGGCGCGACGAAAGTCGATGAGCCGAAATTTCGCTGGATGGTGCTGCTGCACACCGCCGTGCTGCTTGGCGCTGCGCTGGAAGTAGTCCTGCTACGGCGTCCCTTTATTGTGTGGCTAGCTGTGCCGATGTTTGCTGTCTTCCTGGCGACGAATGCGGTGCGCTGGTGGGTCATTCGCTCGCTCGGGGAGCACTGGAACGTTCAGGTGGTGGATTCCACGCGCCTCGGCGTGGTGACGTCAGGACCTTTTCGGTACGTCCGGCATCCCAACTATGCGGCTGTCTTCGCGGAGATGCTGGCTCTCCCGCTGATCCATTCGGCTTGGATCACTGCGGTGGTGGGGGCCATTGCGCACATCGGAGTCCTGGCGCAGCGGCTTTCCACCGAGGAGCGCGTGCTCTTTGCCAATCCGGACTATCGCGCGGCGATGACCAGCAAACCGCGCTTCTTGCCGGGACTCTTCTAAAGCGCAGGATTCGAATGCGTTGGCGAATGTACAGCGCGGCATCTCTCCTGTTGCTCACCTCGGCCGCTTCCCCGGCCCGTCCCGATGAAATCGCCAAGACCCCGGCATTCACCAACGTGCCGGAACTTGCCTCGGGATTTCAGGCCCTCTATGTCCAAAACTTCAGGGAAGCCCGCGAAAAATTTGCCGCCTGGGAAGCGCAGCATCCCGACGAGCCTTTCGGCCAAGTGGCCGTCGCAGCCAGTTATCTCTTCGAGGAGTTGTATCGCCAAGGCGTTCTCTCGAGTGATTTCTTCTTGAACGAAAAAAGATTCCTCAACGGCATTGAAGGCAAGCCCGATCCGGCCCGCATGAAGAGTTTTCAGGAGGCCATCCAGCTCGCCCGGAAACTCGCGCGCCAGCGCCTGGAGAAAGACGCCGGCGACGCCGAAGGGCTTTTCGCTCTCGCACTCTCTGCAGGAATGGAATCGGATGCGGCTATGATTCTCAAAAAAGAACATCTAGAAGCCTTGAAACGGCTCAAGGAAGCCAGCGCGCATGCCAAGGAATTGCTCGCGCAGCAGCCGGATGCTAACGACGCGTACGTTGCTCTAGGAACGGCCAACTATATTATCGGAAGCCTTTCGGGGGGTAAGCGTTTCCTGCTCCGGTTTGGAGGAATCCACGGCGACAAAATGCTCGGCATGGAACAGCTTGGAAACACCATTGAAAAAGGACGGTACCTGCGGCCGTATGCCAAGATCCTATTGGCCTTGGCGGCCCGCAGAGAAAAACAAGACCCCTTGGCGCAGAAACTGCTCCGTGAATTGAGAGAGGAATTCCCGGAAAGCCCGCTATATGCTGCCGAGTACGCGAAAGCCATGGGACGGCCTATTCCCGCGCAAATGCATCCCTAAGAATGTTTGTGTACCCCCTGCGCCGCCGTCGGACGTCTTTCGAATAAGTCTTTCGCATTCTTTCGAATAGATTAGAATCGCGCTTCGCGGAGTTGACGCGCGCGTAGTGATTTGCTCGAGGCGGTGAAAGGTGTTCCAAAAAGACCTATTGAAGGGGCGGGCAGTTTTTCTCACCGGCGGAGGGACGGGACTCGGCAGGTCCATGGCGTTGCGCTTTGCGGAGTTGGGCGCGCGGATCTTCCTCGTTGGCCGGCGGGAAGAACCGCTGCGCGAGACGTGTGAAGAGATCCACCGTGCGGGTGGTTCAGCGGCGTACACGACTTGCGACGTGCGCGACTATGGGACCGTGGAAGCCGCGGCGGCAAAAGCCGAGGAACAATTCGGCGAAATCAACACGCTGGTCAACAACGCTGCTGGAAATTTCATGGCGCGCACGGAGAAACTGACTCCCAACGCCTTCAACGCGGTGGTCGGCATCGTACTGAACGGAACCTTTCACTGCACGCAAGTGTTTGGCAAGCGCTGGATCGCCCGGAAGCTCGGCGGCAACGTGCTGAATATCGTGACCACCTACGCGGCCGCCAACTGCGGCTCCGGGTTTGTCGTGCCGTCGGCTTGCGCCAAGGCGGGCGTTCTGGCGATGACCACCTCGCTGGCGGTGGAATGGGCCAAGTATCACATTCGTCTGAATGCCATCGCCCCGGGGCCGTTCCCCACGGAGGGAGCGTGGTCGCGGCTGATGCCTTCAAAGCAATTCGAGGAGCACGCCAAGGACAAGCATCCCATGAAGCGCTTCGGGCGGCACGAGGAGCTGGCCAATCTCGCCGCGTTTCTCCTCAGCGACATGGCGGAATACATCAACGGAGAATGCGTGGTGATTGACGGCGCACAGTGGCTGCGCGGAGCCGGTGAGTTCAACGATTTGCTGATGTTGCCGGAAGCTGCGTGGGAACAGATGGAGTTCGCGCGCCAGAAAAAATCCTGAAGCGGCCTACTGGGGGAGCGCGCGCTTTCGAAGCTCCACGCGAAGTTTGATCTCACCGATACTTTGCCCATTGGAATCCGCATGAACGGTGACCTCCTGTGGCTCACTCTTCTTCGCCTCGTTTTCGGGAACCGCAGGCAACAGGACTTCGATCCGCGCGGCGGCCACTTGTTTCGCCGCCACGGTGAATTTTCCCGTGCCGCTCTGTATCGTCCATCCCGCCGGCACCGAGGCGGCGAGCGATATTTCTTGCGTCTTGCCTGTTCGATTTCGCACCCATAAGGGAATCGCCAAAGTGGTGTGCCCTTGCAGCGCAATCTCCGGCGGCGCGGGATGCGGAAGATTCGTAAGCCCATGAGCGTGACGAAACTCCGCATAGAAACTGTACGGGCCGCCGAGTTCGACAGATAGTTCCGGCCGCGGCGGTCCCGGAGCGATGTCGGGCCGTACAAACTGAATCGCTCCGGGAGTGACTCCCTCGAAAACGTCGCCGGTCACGGTCCCGCCAACAAGCGACTTCCCCAACACGAATTTCTGCGCATCGGACCAGCCGCCATCGGAGGTGGCCATCTTTTCGATTTGCGCTTCGTCCATCTGAGCGAGTTTATCGAGAAAGGACTTCGCTTGCGTCAGGTGGGCGCGAAATGAATCGAGAGCCATTCGCCAGTAAGGCTGCTTGCTTGATTTCGAAATTTCCTTCACGGAATACTCCGGGCCTTTCCCGCGAAAAATATCTTCACGGTCCGCGTCCGGAAAGTAATAAATCTTCTTTGGCTGCCAGGGCCGCAGGTTTTCAAGTAAAGGTTCAAGCCTTTTGGTTGGACCCGCAACCTGCTCGGGGAACGAAGCCGGGTCTCCCGCCAGGTCGAATGCCTCCGTTGCAAGCACCCCGGAGGCTTGATGGTCCCCGTGGTCTTCGCCAATAAATGTTCCTGGAAGAAATGTGAGAATCACTTCCGGCCGAGTCAGCCGAACGAGGCGGACCAGTTGTTCAAGCGAAACGCCGTGATCCCAGTTTGCCAGCGACAACAGCACATTTTGCGACGCCGTATCCTTGCCGTCGAGAAACCACACATTGGTAATGCCCAGTGTTGTGAGAGCGTTGCGCGCTTCAATCTCGCGGATGGCGCCGAGGGCCGCCGCCTGTTCCGCCCCGGCCTCATTCGCTCCGCTGCTGCCCCGCGTTCCAAAAACGACCGCCACGCGCCTGTGCTCGTCCAACGCCCGCGCTAGATACGGCGTGGCCGCGCCTTCGTCATCGGGATGCGCGACCACGAGCAGAATGTCCGCTTTGTAGCGCTCGTCGGGCAAAGGAAACGCCCTGGGTTCCTGCGCCGCTGACTCCAGCAGCGGCATAACCAGAAAAACGATCACCAGCATCCTCGCGGTAAGCGGCATGTAGTTTCCTCGATGGCCTCAATGGAATGATAGCAATATTCGATGGAGCTTTTGCCTGGGATGCGCCGTCCTTTTGAGCTCAATAGATGATCTGTCACTACTTCGGGGTGCTTCCTGCGTTGACTTCAGTGTCGGCCAGGCGCGGGCAGGCCGAAGACAGCATCTATCTCGTGGGCCACTCTCATGTTAGAGTAACTTACAGAATATTGCCCGCGCGCAGGTGGGCGCGCTCATTCATAAGTCGAGGAGAATAATGCGTTATGGGACGCGCGAAGGCCGCTAGAATTAATCCAACCGCAGGGCGACGATCGGTGGCACGGAGGCGCCTTGCAAGAGAGTTGGACGGAATCCAGCCAAGAGGCGTTTTGGCAGGCGGAAGAAAAACGCTTGGCCTGCGGGAACGCAAAAAGGCACGTCTCCGTCAGGAAATCATCGATACCGCGGTTCGGTTATTTCGCAAGCGGGGGTACGAGAAGACGCGCATTGACGATATCGTGCAATCGCTCGAGATTAGCCAGCCGACTTTCTTCCGCTATTTTCCGAGCAAGGACGCGGTTTTGGGGGAAGTCGGGAGGCGAGGTTTCGTCTGCATCACCGACCACTTGAAAAAAGAGCTTTCCAGCGAGGCCCCGACTGCCGAACATCTGCGCCGGCTTTATCAGGAGCTGGCACGTTACGCGGAGACGGACCGTCCGTTATGGCAAGCAGTGGTTCTGTCCGGCGCGATGGATCCGGTACGTTCGCCGGACATGCGCGAGCACAAGGAATTTACGCTGGGCTTGCTCCAGGAGATTCTCGCGCAAGGCCAGAAACGCGGCGAAGTTTCCCGTGCCTTTCCCGCTGCAGATCTTTCCGAATTCATGGAAGGACTTTACAACACCGTGGTCCGCTACTGGACAGTGGATCTGACGGGTCCGCATAAACTCTCGGAGCGGGTCAACAGCGCCGTCGAGTTTTTCCTGCGCGGAGTCAAACCGTGAACGACAGAGCCAAGGTGGGTAAAGAACTTGCGCTTGTCCTAACCGGGACTTAGACAATTGCATTGCAATTACATCCATCCGATGGAATTCTCAGATTCAACGAACGAATGACAATCGTCTGTCCTCGAACTAGTTCCACGCGTCCCACACTCCGCCGGGGGGATCGAAATGAAGGCCGCCGTCCTGCATGAATTCAAGAAGCCCCTGGTATTCGAGGAAGTTCCGAGGCCTCAGTTGGAGCCAGGCGATGTCTTGATCAAGGTGGAAGCCTGCGGGGTGTGCCATTCGGACTTGCATGTTGCCGATGGAGATTGGAGCCAACTGGCGGGCATCGTGAAGCGACCGCTGATACTTGGCCACGAAATCGCCGGCCGCGTGATTGAAAAGGGCGAAGGCGTCCGCGATTTGCAAATCGGAGATCGAGTTGGAATACCGTGGGTGCATTGGACGTGCGGCGAGTGTGAGTTCTGCCGGGAAGGAAATGAGAACCTCTGCTCCCGGCAAAAGATAACCGGGGTGACGGTGGATGGCGGGTATGCAGAGATGGTGAAGGCGCCAGCGAGCCACGCGATAAAGATTCCCGACGACCTTTCCCCTAGCGATGCCGCGCCATTGTTTTGCGCGGGAGTGACAGTCTTTCGTGCCCTCAAAAAGGCAAGAGTATTGCCTGGCCAGCGCTTGGCGGTATTTGGTGTGGGAGGATTAGGGCATCTTGCGGTTCAAATTGGGCGGGAACTTGGCGCGGACGTCACGGCAATCGATATTTCAGACGAGAAGCTGGCGCTTGCAAAATCGCTTGGCGCGTCGACTGCGCTGAACGCGGCCTCCGGCAACGCGGTTAAGGAATTGCGCGGTAAAGGAGGCGTCCATGTTGCGCTGGTCGCTTCTGCCGCGAGAGCTGCTTACGACATGGCATTTTCTTGTGTGCGCCCAACCGGAACACTGTTGGTGGTCGGATTGCCGGCCGAGAATATCTGCTTCCCTCCGATTTTAATGTCAGCAAGGGAAGTTTGCATTCGGGCGAGCGCCGTCGGTACGCGGGAAGATGTACGCGAGGTTCTCGCGCTGGCCGTGGCGGGGAAAATCCGATGCCGAGTCGGCACGCGCCCGTTATCCGAAGCCAACGAAGTACTTGAGCAGTTGAAAAGCGGCCAGGTCTCCGGCCGGATCGTCCTCGTTAATCCCTAGATCGCAAACAGGTAGAACTCAGCCAAAGTTCAACGAACCGGTAGGACCGCTCGAGCGGATCCATTGTGAGGAGTGTGGGCAGAAAAGGTGTTCCGGGGCGGCGACCCGCAAGCTTCCGTTGCACGCTGGCGGTCGGGTATTGACGTTAGTTGCTAATATGTGATACGGACTATCACAATATTCGATAGTTGTGCCGGGAGCGGGGTTGAAAACGTTTTGAGAGTTTTGAATCCCATGCCTGGCGGGTGCTGCATTCTCTAGGTCGAGTTGAAATGATGAGGCCGACAATAACCATCGTCCGTCGCGAGACTCATCATAACAGGAGCACACAAACTTGGATCCGATCAAAATCTCAAACAAGTTGCTTTCGAGGAACCAGGAGGAGCTATGAAATCGACCTTACGGGCAGGTCTACTCGCGTTTGTGCTAGGGCTGCTGCCGGCCAGCCCAGTGGCTTGGGCTCAAGGTGTGGGAGCGTCCGCTGATCTGACGGGAACCGTCACGGATCCATCAGGGGCTGGCGTGCCGAATGCCAAGGTTACCGCAATCGACACCGCGAAGGGTGGGCAGCGAAGCGTGGAAACCGACGAGCACGGTTTTTATCGCCTGTCCGGGCTGGCTCCTTCGACTTATAAGTTGAGCGTCGAGCACACTGGCTTTCAAACGGAGCTTGTTTCCTCTCTTACCTTGACCGTCGGGCAGACTTCAATCCTTGACATTCACCTTAAATTGGCAGGGCTCTCAGGACAAATTGAAGTGACTTCCGAACTTCCTTTAGTGGAGACCGAGAGAGGAAGCCAGGCGAATACACTCACCCAAGAGTATATCGCTCAGCTCCCCATTGACCGCCGTGATTACCTCACCTTTACCCTATTGACGCCTGGTGTCTCGAATTCGACGAGATTGGCTTCCGACCAGGATTTTCGAGTGAAATCAACACCGCAGAGCGGCCTTTCGTTCTATGGCAGCAACGGCCGAGGCAACAGCATCACGGTCGATGGTGGAGAAGCTAATGATGACGCCGGCGGAGTGCGTCTCACGCTGAGCCAGGATGCCGTTCAAGAGTTTCAAGTCAACCGCAGCAATTACTCGGCGGAGCTGGGCGGAGCAAGCGGCGCGACGATCAACATCGTTTCCAAGTCCGGGACGAACGAGCTGCACGGCAGCCTGTACAGTTATTTCCGCAACGACGGGCTGGATGCCGCCGATCCCTTTGCCTTTAGTTCGGCATTAGCGCCGGACCCGACATTTAGCAACTTTAACTTTGCGTCCACCGGCAAGCCAATCAAAAACAGCCTTAATCGCTACCAATACGGCGGAGCGCTCGGATTCCCAATTCGGAAGGACAAGACCTTTTTGTTTGTCTCCTTTGAAGGTTTATTGCAGAACGCACAGAATTCAGTTCCCCTATTAACGAACAGTTTCCTTTTCGCCGGGCCGAATCCCTTGGCGGCGACGAACCCTTTTTCAGGGGCCGACCCGAGATTCGCGCAACAAGCGACCGTCACCGCGCTGGCAACTGAACCTGGAAATCCGACGGTGCCTTGCCTGAACAGGCCGGATGGCACGGTTGCTAGCTTGCCGGCTCAAATGTGTGCTGGGGCGCTCGGGCTTGGATTGACGGTCAGCCCAGCTACAGGCTTGACGATGGGTCAAAATGCTTTGAATCGATTCCTAATAACCCAACTGGAAACAAACGGAGGATTATTCAATTACAACACCCGCGAGTACTTGGCCTCCGGACGGTTCGACCACCGTTTCAGCGATGCCAACCAGATAAGCGTCACCTATAGGTATGGACACGACAGGGAGGAAAATCCCGATGTGCAATCGCTGACGGGATTTTCGGCAGGCAGTTTGGTGCGCGGCTTTGACAACAACGTTTTGGCCGCTTTTTACCATCAATTCAGCCCCACGGCGCAGAACGAACTCCGGTTGCAATTTGACTACTATGACACCGCCGTGATTCCAAACGAACCCGGACAACCCGGACTGCAAATCCCCGGATTTGTGAATAATCTGGGAACGAACATCTTTTTGCCCGAATTCAGCATTGAGCGCAGATTTGAAATCGCGGACAACTTCACGCTGATCCGCGGGCACCATACTTTTAAATTTGGAGGTTCCGAGCTGATTCGCGGCAACCACACGGAATCGCACACGTTCTTCCCGGGGCGTTTCGTGTTTAGTTCCTTGCCTGGGGGCGCGTTTAGCCCGTGCTTGGCGCCCACTCCTGCTCCCACGGCTGGTAATCCCAACCCCACGAACCCTTGTGGACTGGTGACCCCAGGAGCGAGCGTAACTTCGCTGCAGGCGGCTTCGTTCGGCGTCCCGGTCGTTTTCCAGCAGGGCTTCGGCAATCCCGTCTATCCGTATTACAACAGGCCGTTCACGGCGGGCTACTTTCAGGATACTTGGCAAGTGAGGCCAAGTCTCACGTTGAACCTCGGACTTCGCTACGAACTCGACACGCAGTACGCTCCTTTGACTACCTACAAAAAAGATTTTGGCCCTCGAGTGTCCTTTGCCTGGGATCCGTTTAAGGATCACAAAACAGTGATTCGCGGCGGGTACGGGATCTTTTATGCGCAGATCTACGACCAGATTACTTCCGTGGATTACTCCCTCGGAGTTCGCAACGCGAACAACAGCTCCGTGGGAAACGTGACGAAGGCCGGTCAAGTGAACAACCTGGACGCCATTTGCGGATTCTCCGGAGCAGCCGGTTTCTTTTTTCCGCCTCCGGGTAGCCCCACTAGTCCCTGCAACCGCGAAATCTCGATCTACATCGTTCCGATCCAAGGAGTGCCCGGCAGCCCCAATCTAACGGCCCCGATAGTCTTCCAAACGCTATTCGGTGCGGGACCGAACGGCGGACTGATCGGGTGCACGACACCGACACCGGGAAACGCCGCTTGCATTACGCCTGCCGCATTGGCGCCTCTTGGGCTCAATGTCGCCAATACTGGCCCACTTGGACCGCTTCAGGTGGTCTTCGTCGACCAGCCTAATTTTAGACCTCCTTACTCACAGCAGGCCGAATTTGGAATTGAGCGCGAGATTGCGCCGGGACTCTCTGTCTCTGCCAGCTACATCTATTCGCATACCATCGGCCTTCCCACCGCCATTGACACCAACCTGCGGCCGGCGCCATTTAGCACCATTCCGCTGGCAAACGGGAAGACTGTCTCCTACCGGAACTGGAATCCGAGCGCAGGCACTCCCGGCGACCCAGATCCGCTGGGCGGCACGGAGTTCCCAGGGGGAGTCTCGCCGTGCGCCAATCCCTTTGCCTGCTTCGTGAATCCGTTTATCGTCCAGAACAATCAATACACTTCCGCGGGCACTGCCGTTTATCAGGCAGGAATCCTCGAAGTCAAAAGGCGCTTCAGCAATCACTTCACTTTGTTCGGCAACTACACGTTTAGCAAAGGGTTCGACACGGGTACTGATTTTAACAGCGATTATGGCCCGCAAGACCCAACGAATCTGGGCGCCGATCGCGGACTCTCGGAATTCGATCAGCGCCATAAAGTGGTGGTGGCCGGCGTAATCGAAAGCCCGTGGCAGAATCGTTTCCTTTCCGGCTTTCAGTTGGCCCCGATTTTTACCTACAATAGCGGACATCCTTTCAACTTGTTGGCAGGTGGCGAAGTGAATGGCAACAATCACACCACCAATGAACGTCCGATCGGAGCCGGCCGCGACACTGGGCTTGGCCCGAGCTACACCAATTTCGACATGCGCCTGAGCTGGCAACATAAAATTGGCGAGAAGACAAAGCTGCAACTGACGGCTGAGGGCTTCAACATCGCCAACCATACCAACTTCGCAAGCGTGAACAACGTGGTGAATCCACTCTTCGGCATTCAAACAGGGCCAACTGTCTGCCCAGTCGCCGGTACCTGTGCCACTGGTAACACCAGTTTTGACGTTCACGGGAGCGCAGCTCTCTCTCCGAGCCAACCGCTGGGCTTCACTTCCGCGTTCCCGAAGCGAGAGATTCAGCTTGGCGTGCGGCTCACTTTCTAGAGGGGCTGCCATCGACAGCGCGGAAAAATCTTCAGCCAGGAACGATGTGTTCCCGTCTTGCCTGAATGGTTCGCTCGGATTGCTGAAGTAGACCCAGCTTCGTCGTCCCGAGCTAAAAGATGAGGCCCGCGATCTTCGACGAGCCAATGCCCGGCGGAATCTCTTGGAAGGAGAAGAAGGCTCGGTGAAGGAAATGGTGCAGTCCGCTACTGCTAAGGAGCTCTTCAACCTGTCAGGACGCGTGGCGATCGTTACCGGTGGCTCCGTCGGGCTCGGACGCCAGATGGCCGAAGGCTTGGCAGAGATGGGCGCCAACGTCGTGCTTTGCGCTCGCAAGAAAGAGCGTTGCGAACAGGCCGCGGAAGAATTGAGACTGCTCGGCGTGAAAACCCTGGCGCTGGGCTGCGACGTGAAGAATCCCGACCAGGTGCAGGCGGTTGTGAACGCGACGGTCTCCCAATTCGGCCGGATCGACATCTTGATCAACAATGCTGGGACATCCTGGGGCGCTGCCGTCGAGGAGATGCGGCTCGAGCACTGGAACAAAGTGATCGAGACGAACCTGACCGGGACATTTCTTTTTTCGCAGGCAGTTGGCAAGGTCATGGTCCCGCAGCGCCGCGGAAAGATAATCAACATCGCTTCCGTTGCCGGGCTCCGCGGCGCGCCTCCAGAATTTCAGGCCATTGGCTACCATGCAAGTAAAGGCGGCATAATCGCATTCACCAAAGACCTGGCGTGCAAATGGGGAATTCACAATATTCAAGTGAACGCGATCGCTCCGGGATGGTTTCCAACCAACATGTCGCAGGTAGTCATCGAACGAAACAAGGATGCTTTCCTGGGCAAGATTCCTTTGCGGCGTTTTGGCAACGATCATGATTTAAAAGGTGCCGCAGTGTATCTTGCTTCTGATGCGTCTGATTACGTCACCGGCCACGTGCTGGTAGTGGATGGAGGGCAGACCGCTTAGCCGAGGCGTGCTTCACCATGAATATTCCTCTTACACCTCTTCGATGTTTGCGATATGCGGAACAACAGTATTCGTATCGGACCGCCGTGGTTTGCGGGAACGAGCGATTTACCTACGGGCAATTTGCGGATCGCGCGGCGCGGCTGGGTGGCGCGCTGAAAAATGCCGGCGTCAAGCCGGGCGACCGCGTCGCGTTCCTCAGCATGAATTGCCACCGGCTACTCGAAGCCTACTACGGCGTTCTTGAGGCCGGCGCCGTGCTCCTTCCCCTGAACGTTCGCCTGGCATCTCAAGAGCTCGCTTTTATCTTGAATGATTCTGGGGCGAAAGTGCTCTTCCTGGAGAAGGAGTTCGTCGGCCTCGTTGACGCATTTCGGAAGGAACTAGCGAAGGTCGAGGTTTTTTTTCTTCTCGATGGCTCACCGCAAGCCGGCTGGCTTTCTTCTGACAGTTATGAGGGTCTCCTCGCCGCTGCTTCGCCTCATCAGGCAGACATCATGGAAATTGATGAGGACGCGGTAGCCGAACTTTTTTACACCAGTGGCACCAGCGCCAATCCCAAGGGCGTGATGTTGACGCACAGAAATGTTTATCTACATGCTCTGCATGTTTGCTTGACCTTTGACTCCACGCGGGATTTCGCCCAGCTTCACACCATTCCCTTGTTTCACGCCAACGGCTGGGGCGTCGCGCATATCCTCGCGCTCATTGGCGGAAAGCACGTCATTCTTCGGCGCTTCGACTGCGGACAAATCTTCAAGCTGATCGAACAGGAGCGCATTTACACGATGTGTCTTGTGCCCGCGATGGCCATCGCGCTGGTCAATTCACCGGACCTGCGGAAACACGATTTGAGCAGCTTAGAAAGAGTCATCATCGGCGGAGCGGCATCCTCTCCGACTCTGGTGCGCGAGGTGGAAGAGAAGCTTGGCGTCACCTGCATTTCGGGCTATGGCCTGACGGAAACTTCACCCGTGCTGACCCATTCCTTCCTCAAGCATGGATTCGAATGGGAAGGCGAAGAGAAATTCGCACGGCAGGCCATGACCGGATTCGCCGATCCGGGGATCGAAATGCGCGTCGTTAACGATAAAGACGTGGATGTTCCGCGCGACGGCATGACTGTGGGGGAAATCATCACGCGGAGCGACGGGGTGATGAAAGGCTACTGGAATCAACCCGAAGCGACAGCCGAAGCGTTGCGCAGCGGATGGCTCCATACCGGCGACATGGCCACGATGGATCAAAACGGCTACCTGCTGATTGTGGACCGCAAGAAAGACATCATCGTCAGCGGCGGTGAAAACATCTCTTCGCTCGAAGTGGAAAAGGCCATCGTTGCCCACCCTGCGGTTATGGAGGCCGGGGTAATCCCCGTGCCGGACGAAAAGTGGGGCGAGGTGCCAATGGCGCTGGTGGTCCTTAAGCCCGGGGCGGAGGCAAGGGAGAGCGAGTTGATCGAATTCTGCCGTTCGCGCCTGGCCCACTACAAATGTCCGCGTTACGTCGAATTTCGAGAGAGCTTGCCGAAGACCGGGACAGGAAAAATCCTGAAAAAGGAATTGCGCAAGAAATATTGGCAAGGCCGGGAAACAATTCGGCCAGAATTTGTAACTGACAGGGCAAAAAGCTCCGTTGGTTAGCTGGTGATTTTTTTTGCCTGGCATCCGGGCATCCACAGCGGAATTCGGTTGTCTCCACAGCAGGGGCGGGAATTCGATCCAAGGGTAGGGAGGAATCTTCTGTATGGACCTGAAACTATCGCCGGAGGAGTCGCAATTCCGCGATGAATTGCGCGAGTGGTTGGACGCCAACATACCGCGGAATTGGAGTGAATGGCGAGAAAAACCGATCGAGGAATCGTTCCCGTACTTGAGGGCCTGGCAACGGAAGCTGCATGAGGGCCGCTGGGCGGCTGTTTCATGGCCAGAGGAGTACGGAGGACGCGGCGCCACACTGATGCAGCTGGCCATTTTTTGGGAAGAGATGGCGCGAGTGGAAGCGCCGCCAATGGCCAACGCGCTCGGTCTCGGATTGATTGGTCCGACGATCATCGCGCACGGAACCGAAGAGCAAAAGAAGCGGTTCATTCCTAAAATCCTGAGCGCGGAAGAAATTTGGTGCCAAGGTTTTTCCGAACCAAACGCCGGGTCCGATCTTGCCAGCCTGCAAACAGAAGCGCGGCTGGACGGCGGCCACTACGTCGTCAACGGCCAGAAGGTGTGGACGAGTTACGGCTGGGTAGGCGATTGGTGCGAACTGGTGGTGCGCACGGACGCGAATGTGCCCAAGCACAAGGGGCTGACGGTTTTGTTGGTTGATATGAAGTCGCCAGGCGTAGAGGTGCGTCCTCTGCGGCAGATGACGGGTGAAAGTGAATTCAACGAGATGTTCTTCCACGATGTGCGCGTGCCCGTTGAAAATGTGCTTGGCAAAGTGAATGACGGGTGGAATGTGGCCGTAAGCACGCTGATGCACGAGCGCGGCGCGTATGGCGCGCGTCTCCATCCGCTTTTCAAGCGCAACATCAACCGGCTGATCGAGCTTTCGCGAAAATTCCAAAAGAACGGCCACACTGCCGCACAGGACCCTCTGACGCGCCAGAAGCTAGCACAGTGCTACGCCGAGATTGAAATCATGCGCCTGAACCAACTGCGCGCTTTCAGCCGGATCAGTGCTACGGGCGCCCCTGGCCCGGAAGGATCCATTCAAAAAATATTCTGGAGCGAGCTGAACCAGCGGCTGCAGCAGATCGCGCAGGAGATTTTCGGCGCGTACGGCCAGTTGCTCGGCGGCGATAGCCATGCGGTCGATAGGGGCATCTGGTCGTACGGCTACCTTCGGACGCGCGGGAACACCATCGAAGCAGGTACATCGGAAGTGCAGCGCAGCATCATCGGGCATTTCGTTCTGGGCCTGCCCAAGAGCTACTAAACGGAGACGCAATGGAATTTGGATTGAGCGAAAGCCAGAAATTTCTCAAAGACAGCGCGCGCAAATTCTTTGCCGGTGAGTGCCCTAGCGTGGAAATGCGGCGCCTGATGGAAACGGATACGGCGTACGACGCCGCGCTTTGGTCCAAGATCACTGAGCAGGGCTACACCGGCATCATTTTCCCCGAAGCCTACGGCGGAGTCGGCCTCGGCAAAGTCGAGCTCATGCTGCTGATGGAAGAAGCGGGCCGCACGTTGTTGCCGGGTCCGTTTTTCTCTTCTGTCGTTCTGGCCGGGTCCGTTTTGGATGCGGTGGCCACGCCTGCACACAAGAATCAGTATCTTGCGCCCATCTGCCGGGGAGAAGTTCGCGCCACCGTCGCCATTGTTGAAGCCAGAGCGAGTTGGGACCCGCGGGATGTGCAATTGAGCGCTACCGATGGAAAGCTCATCGGCGAGAAATTCTTTGTCACGGATGCCGCCATCGCCGACTTCATCGTGGTTGCCGCGCGCAACGGCGTGTTCATTGTGGACTCCAAGGCACGCGGCCTAAGAATATCTCCGATGTCCGCAATGGACCTTACACGCAAACTGTACACGGTCGAGTTCAACAACACGCCGGCGGAAAAAATTGGCTCGAGCGCGGACCTCCCTAGGGCCTTCGACATCGCCACCGCCGCGCTGGCGGCTGAACTTGTCGGCGGCATGCAGCGGACACTCGAAATTACCGTCGAGTATGCAAAGACCAGGAAACAGTTCGGCAAACCGATCGGGATGTTCCAGGCCGTGCAGCACCAGTGTGCGGACATGTATTTGGAAACGGAGAGCGCTCGCTCCGCGGTGTACTACGCCGGGTGGGCGCTGGAAGAAAACTCGCCGGATGCAGCGACGGCCGTATCCATTGCCAAGATGTATGCCAGCGATGCCGCGCGCACGGTCGGCAACCGTGGGATCCAGATTCATGGCGGGATGGGTTTCACGTGGGAAAACGATCTTCACCTGTACTACCGCCGAGCGAAGGCGTCGGAAACGGCATTCGGTGACGCCACGTTTCATCGCGAGCGCATCGCTCGCCTGGTAATTGATTCAGGTGCGGTATCAGCGAAGAGCGCTTGAGATTCAAAACGAGAGAGCCACTACGATGAGCGATCTGGTCCAGTTCACCAAGAACAAAGATATAGGCATCATCACCATCCACAATCCGCCGGTCAACGCTTTGAGCCCGGGCGTACCCGAGGGAATCCTTGAAGCGGTCGAAAGGATCGACAAAGATGACAGCATCAACGCGGCCGTGCTCATTGGGGGAGGACGCACGTTCGTCGCCGGAGCGGATATCAAGGAATTCGGCAAGTTGACGTCCGGGAAGCGGCAGCGCGGCGCGGGAATGTTGCCCATGTTGCTGCGCATCGAGGATTGCCGAAAGCCGATTGTGATGGCGATTCATGGGACTGCGTTCGGCGGCGGCCTGGAACTGGCCATGGCCGGGCACTACCGTGTGGCCGCGGCGAGCGCGCAAGTGGGTCAGCCGGAGGTCAAGCTTGGCATTATTCCGGGCGCGGGCGGAACGCAACGGCTCCCGCGTCTCGCGGGGATTGCGGCAGCGGTGGAGATGTGTGCGGAAGGCAAACCAATCTCTGCCGAACAAGCGCTGAAATTAGGGATCGTGGATCGATTGATCGAGGGCGACCTGCTTACGGGCGCTCTGGCCTTCGCGCGCGAAGTTGCCGGCAAGCCTGTGCCCAGGACGCGCGAGCGCAATGGGAAGCTGGGGACTGCGGAAGAGAATGCGCCGATCTTCGCTGCCGCGCGCGAGACGGCGCTCAAGAAGCAACGCGGCTTGATGGCGCCACTTGCGGCCATTGAAGCCGTCGAGGCAGCGCCGAAATTGCCTTTCGAAAAAGGCTCCGAGGTGGAACAGAAACTCTTCGCCGATTGCCTTTTCTCCGATCAATCGAAAGCGCTGATTCATGTTTTCTTCGGCGAGCGGGAAGTCGCCAAGATTCCGGACGTCCCGAAAGAGACTCCGCTCATACCCGTAAACTCCGCGGCGGTCGTCGGCGCGGGCACCATGGGTGGCGGCATCGCCATGGTCCTGGCAAACGCCGGCATTCCCGTCCTGCTCAAGGAAGCCGATCAAACCGCGCTGGACCGCGGAATCGCAACCATAAAGAAAAACTATGCAAGCTCGGTGAAGCGCGGTCGATTGACGCAGCAATTCGTGGATGACTGCTCGCAGCGAATTCAACCGACTCTCAGCTATGAGGGATTTTCAAGCGCAGACCTGGTGATCGAAGCCGTGTTCGAAGGTATGGCTCTCAAGAAGGAAGTCTTCAAGGAACTCGATCGTGTTTGTAAACCTGGCGGGATTCTCGCCAGCAACACATCCACGCTTAGCATTGACGAGATTGCTTCCAGCACTTCGCGCCCCGAATTCGTCATCGGTACACATTTTTTCAGTCCCGCGAACGTCATGCGCCTCCTCGAAGTCGTGCGCGGGAAAGCTACTGCAAAGGAAGTGATCGCGACTTGCATGCAGCTCTCGAAGAAGCTCGGCAAAGTTGCAGTGCTCGTCGGCAACTGCATGGGCTTTGTCGGCAACCGCATGTTCGGTCCTTATCGCCGCGAAGCGCAGTTCCTGGTGGAAGAAGGTGCGAGCGTCGAGGCCGTGGACAATGCGCTGTACGAGTTCGGCATGGCCATGGGGCCGCTGGCGACCGGCGATCTCGCCGGTCTCGACGTGGGCTGGCGCATCCGCAAGGAATACCGCCACCTGCAAAAGCCTGGAGTTCGCCAGCCTTTCACGGAAGACAAACTTTGCGAGCTCGGCCGATATGGCCAGAAAACCGGCGCCGGTTGGTACAAATACGATGAACAGCGCCGGCAGGTTTCGGATCCTGAAGTTGCCCGCCTCATTGCCGGCTGGGTTGCCGAAGCTAGGATTCCGCACCGCCAAATCGGCGCGGAGGAGATCTTAGACCGCTGCGTCTACGCCCTGGTCAATGAAGGCGCGCGCATACTCGAGGAAGGTTTTGCGCTTCGCGCAGTGGACATCGACATCATCTATCTTAACGGCTACGGTTTCCCCGCCTATCGTGGCGGCCCGATGTGGTATGCGGATACCGTGGGCTTGAAAAAAGTTTATGAACGCATCTGTGAATTTCACGAGCAGCACGGTGAAACGTGGACTCCCAGCCCGTTGTTGAAGCAACTCGCCGAGCAGGGCAAAACACTCGCTGAATTCAGCCGGGACCAGAGCGCAAGCGCTTAGCGCACGGAGCAACTAAGAGTTGATTCGCAGGCAGAGCATGGATGTGTGCGAATTTCATGTTTCGCGACATCGATTGCGGTATAACGCTTAACGGAAAGGCCGGGTTGATGATGGGGATTCTTTGATGGCCGACCGGCTGGACCACCCGACAAAGGTTCGACCAGGAGAAGAGCTTGACCTGACCAAACTCGAGCCCGTTTTGCGAAGCCATTTTCCAGAGGAACGGGGCCTGCTCCGCCTCCAGCAATTTCCCAGCGGGCATTCGAACCTGACCTACCTGGTGACTCTCGGCGAAAGAGAAATGGTGCTGCGCCGGCCGCCCTTTGGCAGCAAAGTCAAAACGGCGCATGATATGGGCCGCGAATTTCGAGTGCTTTCCCGGCTCCACTCCGTCTATGCTCCTGCGCCGGCCGTCCTCTTCTACTGCGACGACGAGTCTATCCTCGGAGTTCCGTTTTACCTCATGGAACCCATTCATGGCGTCATCCTTCGCAGAGATCCGCAGCCAGGTTTGGATTTTCCCGCTGAAAAAGCGCGGCGGCTGAGCGAGTCCTTCGTGGAAAACCTGGCTCTGCTCCACAGTCTTGATTATGCCGCCATCGGGCTTGCCGATCTTGGCAAACCGCAAGGCTACCTCGAACGTCAGGTCCGCGGCTGGATCGAACGTTACCACGGCTCGAAAACACACGATTATCCGGAAGTGGAAAAAATCTCGGAGTGGATGCAACAACATATCCCTCCTACCGGGGGCGTTTCGCTTATCCACAACGACTACAAGTATGACAATGCGGTTCTGGATCCCGGCGACATCACCAAAATTATCGGAGTGCTCGACTGGGAGATGTGCACCATCGGCGATCCGCTCGCGGATCTCGGCACCGCCCTGGCGTATTGGATCGATGCGTCCGATCCGGAGGAACTGCAAGAGCAGCGCTCAGGTCCCACGAGTTATCCCGGCAGCTTCGCACGAGGAGAACTCGCTGACTACTACGCGCGAATAACCGGGCGCGATATTTCTCAGATGCCTTTTTTTCTTACTCTTGCCCGGTTCAAGCTCGCAGTCATCGTGCAGCAAATTTACTACCGCTATCATCTAGGCCTGACCAGAGACGAGCGCTTTGCGTCCATGCCCCAACGAATCAAGACGCTCCTGCGCGCCTCCCTGCAAAGCGCACAAACAGGCAGAATCTGAACCCAAAGCCAGGGAAATCGGTTGTGAGAACTGTGAGCCGACTCAACCTGCGTCCCGCATTGTCATTGGTAGTAGCGGACCACCCATTCTGCAACGCAGCATGGTTTGTCGGAGTTCTCGACTTCCATTGTCACGGAAAAAACAGCTTGGAGCGCGTCAGAAACTTCTTCCAAACGGAGAAGCCGGATACGCGCCCGGACATTGGCGCCTGGGCGCACCGGAGCAGGAAAGCGCACGCGATTCAATCCGTAATTCACGGCCATCCTCAGGCCGTTTCTAAACTGAATGGCCTGCTTCATGAAATGGCTCAGCAGTGAAAGAGTCAAGAAGCCGTGCGCAATCGTTGAGCCATAGGGCGACTCCTTTTGCGCGCGCTCGGGATCGACGTGAATCCACTGCTGGTCGTCAGTCGTTTCGGCGAATCGGTCGATGCGTTCCTGCGTCATTATCAACCAGTCCGTCACGGCGATCTCGCGGCCTACGAATTCCTGAAGGGATGCAATTGTTTCCACCACGAGCGGCGGCATAGGGATCTCCAATTCATGGGGTCGGAGTGCGGTTCGCAGCAGCAGATGGTCAATGCTTTTCTTGTTTTGCAGGAGGCTTGCCCCATTTCTGGAGTTCGTGCCTGGCAATCGATTCCGTGTGCACTTCATCCGGCCCATCAGCAAGCCGCAGGGTGCGCACATTGGCCCATGCCGCGGCGAGAAACGTATCCTGAGAAACACCCGCGCCTCCGTGCGCCTGGATGGCGCGGTCCAGAACTCGCAGGGCTACATTGGGCGCGACAACTTTGATCATCGAGATTTCCGCGCGCGCCGCTTTGTTGCCGACCGTGTCCATCATGTACGCGGTTTTCAGGGTCAGCAGGCGAGCTTGCTGGATCTCCATTCGAGAAATAGCAATATCCGCTCGAATCGTGCCTTGCTCGGCCAATGGTTTCCCGAAGGCCACGCGCGCTTGCACGCGTTTGCACATCGTTTCCAGGGCGCGCTCCGCCACTCCAATGCACCGCATGCAGTGATGGATGCGCCCGGGCCCCAACCGCCCCTGCGCGATCTCGAATCCCCGCCCTTCGCCAAGCAGGATGTTGGAGACCGGAACTCGGACATTCTCAAATGTGACTTCGCCATGGCCATGCGGCGCGTGGTCATATCCAAACACCCTGAGCAGTCGTTCGACCTTCACTCCCGGCGCGTCCATCGGCACAAGAATCATCGATTGTTGTTTATGAGGCGGAGCCGAAGGATCCGTTTTGCCCATGAAGATGGCGATCTTGCAGCGCGGGTCGCCGGCACCGGAAGTCCACCATTTTCGCCCATTAATAAGGTAGTGGCCGCCGTCCCGGACGATGCTCGCGGTAATGTTCGTGGCATCGGATGACGCGACTGCGGGTTCCGTCATCGCGAAACACGACCGGATTTCGCCCGCCAGCAGCGGCTTGAGCCAACGCTCTTTCTGTTCCGGCGTGCCGTAACGGGCGAGCACTTCCATATTGCCCGTGTCCGGCGCCGAGCAGTTGAAAACCTCCGGCGCCATGACGCCGCGGCCCATCATTTCGCAGAGGGGTGCGTATTCGAGATTTGCCAATCCTGCGCCGTGCTCGCTGTCCGGCATGAACAAGTTCCATAGACCCGCGGCGCGAGCTTTCGGCTTGAGTTCTTCGACGATCCTCGTTGGCGACCATCGATTCCGCTCGATTTCGTCGTGGAAGCGCTGCTCATTCGGGTAAATGTGCTCGTCCAGGAAGGCCTGCAGCCGGCCTTGCAAGTTCTTCACTTTGTCGCTGAATTCGAAGTTCACCAGGGGTCTCATCTGCCGATGAAGGCGTCGGCGCGTTTCTCAAGGACTTGAGCGACTCCCTCGTTGTAGTTTTCGGCTTGGCCAGGAGGTCCAAAGTAACGATGGCCACCCCAGCGCCCACGTCTTAGAACGGCTCCCTGCTTGGCACGGCGGGCGTGATTATATACACTGGCAACCCCTCTAGTCACACAAGAATCCTCGCATATAGGCCAGTCTCGGCCGCCAATACTTGTTGAGTCCAAAGATGTCTGGAGATGATGTGACCAATGCCTAGAGAGCTTCCAGAAAGTTTCCATCCCCAAACATTAAGACTATATATGGTCATATGCTCCAAGCCCATATTTGATACAACGCCCATATATGGGCTTATATAGACTCTACGAGGTTCCCAACTTCAAACTAAGTCCATATTTTAGTTCAACTTACATATTAACAAAGATTTGCATCCAATGGCGATAGTCATGCATCTACCATCCCCGAAGACGGCGGTGCCAATGCTAAGAATTACAACTGAAACGAAGCGTGGCAAGACATACCTGAGTGTCGAAGGGCGCCTGGCCGGGCCTTGGGTGGCGACTCTGGAGCAATGCTGGCGGGAGCTGCACGCAGCGTCCCCGAGCGAGAAGTTTTACGTGAATCTGTGCGGCGTGAGCTTCATCGATGCTGCCGGAAAAATGTTACTAGTGGAAATGCACCGCCAGGGTGGCGAGTTGATCGCGGAAGGCTGCCTCAACCAAGCCATCGTGCAGGAAATCGTGGCGCAAGAGAAGAGGGGCGCAAACCCTGGCGCTAAGGAACGGCCAAAGCGTTCGCACATCATTTTTTACACGATATTTTTCGGCTTGATGCTGCCGCCGGTTGTAACGCATGCGCGAGACACCAGCAAGCAGAGTGCTTTGCCGGGGAGGGCGCCAGCCCAGGTGCTGCGGTTGACGCTTGATCAGGCAGTGGGATTGGCCCTGAAGCAGAATCCGACCGCGCAGATCGCGATATTGCAGGCGGCGCAAAGCGAGCAGGACAAGAACATTGCGCGCGCGGACTTGCTTCCACAAGCGAGCGCGAATATTTCGGACGAAGCGCAGAAAGTAAACCTGAAGGCCCAGTTCGGAGGCAAGACACCGTTCCCCGGATTTCCCGCGACACTTGGACCGTATCAATTATTTTCTGCGGGCCCGAGCTTTGGGATGCCGGTTTTTGACCTCACGCTGTGGCGGAGATATCAGGCGGCGCAGAACACGCTAAATTCCAGCAAAGCGACCAGCCTCTCGACACGCGAGCAAGTGATTCTGCTGGTGGTTTCGCAGTACATCGGGACGCTGCGCGCGGTGGCAAACGTGGAGGCCTCTCAATCGCGGGTAAGTCTGGCGCAAGCGCTGTACGACCAGGCGGCGGACTTGCAGAAAGAAGGCGTGGGCACGGGGATCGACACGCTGCGTGCCAACGTTGAGTTGCAAAACGAGAAACAGCGGCTGATCGAGGCCGAGACCGACCGTGAGACATCGCAGTTCGCCCTGAGCCGCTTATTAAATCTGGACCCGCGGCAAGCCATCGAGCTGGCGGATTCGCTGAGTTTCTTCGATACGCCCCAGCCGGAAGTCGAGCCGAGCATCGACCTCGCACTGGCGGAGCGCCAGGAGTGGAAGGCGCTCGAGTCGCAGATGAAGGCCGCGGAGTACCAGAAGAAAGCAGCGCAGGATTCACGGCTGCCGACCCTGCGGTTCGACGGGGAGTTCGCGTACTTCGGAACGTCGGGAAACACGACGCTGCCGACGCGCACCTATCAAGCCAGTGTGAACATGCCACTGTTCACTGGCGGGCGGATACACGCGGAAGTTGTGCGCGCCGACCTGGAAGTCAAGAAACTGGAACAGCAGAAAGACGATTTGCGGAACCAGATCGCGCTGGACGTGAAGACCGCGCTGCTGAACCTTCAATCGGCGCGAAGTGAAGTGCAAGTAGCGAACCTCGGCGTGCAGCTTTCGAAAGAAGAAGTGGAGCAGGCGCGCGACCGCTTCAAAGCGGGAGTGGCCAACAACATCGAAGTGATCCAGGCGCAGGATTCGCTGGCACGCGCAAATGACAACCAGATTGCCGCGCTTTACCGGTTTAACCAGGCACGCGCGGACCTCGCGCGATCGGTCGGACAAATGGAAAAAGTTTACTCAAAGTAATCACGAGGGAACGATGAGCATCGAGATCGAAGTTGGGCTAGAGAACGCTACGAAGGCGCCGCATATCACGGAAGAAGAATTAGGGCTGGTGGAAACGCCGAAAGGGCTGGCGAACCCCAAGGTGAGGCGGCTGCTGATGGGCGGCGGGGCCGTGGTGCTGGCGGCGATTGTCGGATTGTTTGTCTATTACCACAACCGCGAGACGACGGACGACGCGCAGGTGGATGGGCACATCACGCCAATGGCATCGAAGGTTTACGGGCGCGTAGAGCAAGTGCTTGTGGATGACAACCAGGCGGTGAAGGCGGGGCAGGTGCTGGTGAAGATCGATCCGCGCGATTACCAGGCGGCGTTGGATCAAGCTAAAGCGTCGCTGGCACTGGCGGAAAGCGAAGCGCGTTCCGCGGGAGTAGACGTGCCACGGACGAGGGAAAACGTGGCGAGCGGAAATTCGAGTGCCGATGCGCAGTTGCTGGGCGCCCAAGCAGACCTGGCGAGGGCGCAGGCAACCTACGAGCAGGCGCAGACGGCGGATTTGGCCTACGCGCGAGCAAACATTGAGAAGAGCCGAGCGAATGCCGAATTGGCGAAGGCCGACTTGGCGCGTTACTTGCCGCTGATGGAAAAGGGCGAGATCTCGAAGCAGCAGTACGACGCGGCGAAGGCTAATGCGGACGCAACGGAGAGCGCGCTAAGGGCGGACCAAGAAAAATTAGCGCAGGCGCAGCGCAACGTGGATGTGACCAAAGCGCAACTGGACGCGGCAAAGGCGCGGGTGGAGCAGGGACGAGCGGGAGTGGCATTGGCGCACGCGGACGTCAAGCAGGTAAGCATGAAGACCGCGGATGCGCAGGCGAAGCTCGCCAAGGTGGAACAGGCGCGAGCACTGCTGGATGCGGCGGAATTGAACTTGAGCTACACGCAAATCACGGCGCCGGTCGACGGCGTGGCGACGCACAAACAAGTCGAGCCGGGACAGATCGTGCAGGCGGGGCAGGGGTTGCTGGTGGTTGTGCCGCTGCAGAACGTGTGGGTGACGGCGAACTTCAAAGAGACGCAACTGAAAAACATGAAGCCGGGCCAGAAGGCGGAAGTGAAGGTGGATACGTACGGAAAAACATTCAGCGGGCGGGTGGATTCGATCGCGGGGGCGACGGGAGCGGTGTTGAGCCTGCTGCCGCCGGAGAACGCGACGGGAAATTACGTGAAAGTGGTGCAGCGCATTCCGGTGAAGATCGTGCTCGATCCAATTCCAGCGGAGAAGGCGGTTCTGCGGCCGGGAATGAATGTGGATGCAACGGTAATCACCAACTAGCGAGGACTAAGGATAGAGATTCGAACGGTCATACGTAGAAACAGTAGGGGCGAAGATTAAACGCGATGCGAGACAGGATTCTAGCCAAGCTGAGGATGCCGGACGGGACGATCAACCCTTGGGTGATCGCCATCACGGTGACGCTGGCGACGTTCATGGAGGTGCTGGATACTTCCATCGCGAACGTGGCCCTGCCGCACATCGCGGGAAATCTGTCGGCGGGATCGGATGAATCGACATGGGTGCTCACGTCCTACCTGGTTTCGAACGCGATTGTACTGCCGCTTTCGGGATGGTTTTCCAGCCTGATCGGGCGGAAGCGCTTCTACATGACGTGCGTGGCGATTTTTACGGTGAGCTCGTTTTTGTGCGGGTTGGCGCCGAGCCTCGGTGTGCTGGTGATTTTTCGCATTTTGCAAGGCGTGGGCGGCGGCGGGTTGCAGCCGAGCGAGCAAGCGATACTGAACGACACGTTTCCACTCGAAAAGCGGGGCATGGCGTTTGCCGTGTACGGGCTCGCTGTCGTTGTAGCCCCCACCATTGGCCCGTGGCTGGGAGGTTGGATCACCGACAATTTTTCCTGGAGATGGATTTTTTACATCAACGTGCCGGTGGGAATTATTTCGCTCCTGCTGACCAACTTCCTGGTAAGCGACCCTCCGTACATGAAGAAAGCAAGCATGAAAGCGGGATTCCGGATCGACTACATCGGCATCGGGTTGATCAGCCTGGGTCTCGGAAGCATGCAAATCATTTTGGACAAGGGCCAGCGCGAGGATTGGCTGTCGTCGAACTTCATTCGCGTCTTTTTTGGGCTCATGATCGTTGGCATAGTCGCCGGCATTCTCTGGGAATTACGCGAAAAAGAGCCGGTCATCGACCTGCGCATGTTGAAGGACCGCAATTTCGCGATTGCCACTACCGCCATGTTTTTCCTGGGATTTGTGCTGTATTCCACCACGGTGCTCATCCCGCAACTCTTGCAGCAACTGCTCGGATATACGGCGCAACTGGCGGGAATGGCGCTGTCGCCGGGCGGAGCGGTAATCATGTGCATGATGCCCGTCGTGGGAATCCTTGTGTCAAGAGTGGACACGCGGATCCTGATTGCCTTCGGGTGCATCGTGTCGTCGGCGGCGCTATTCGTGATGGCGGGCTGGGATCTCGGGCTGGACTACGGACACGCCGTGCGGGCACGCATGCTGCAAAGTTTCGGGCTGGCGTTTCTGTTCATTCCCATCAACGTCTCCGCGTTCGCTTACGTGCCGAAGGAAAAGACCAACATGGGCACGGGGATCATAAACCTGGCGAGGAACATCGGGGCAAGCGTGGGAATCGCGACGGTGACGACGATGCTGGACCGGCGTGCGCAGTTTCACCAATCGCGGCTGACGGAGCACGTCAATAATTTCAGCGCGGCATACCACAACATGGCGAACGGTATCCAGGTGAAGCTGATCGCCGCGGGGTCGACGGCGGCGCATGCCAGCGCGCAAGCCCAAGGCATGATTTACGGCACGATCCAGCGGCAGGCGGTCATGCTGGCCTTTCTCGACAATTTCAAGATGCTTGGGCTGGTGTTTTTCGCGGTAATCCCAATTTTGGTGCTGATGAAAAAGCCCAAATCGCGGGCGGGCGGTGTGCCGGTTCACTAAGCGAAAAAGTTCGGCGTTCAGGCATCGCGCAAAAGTTTTGATTCACTTGGGGGGAACGATGGCTACGCAAGCAGCAGTGGGAATACAACTAAACGAAGAGAAGTTGATTCGCGCCGGGCAGCGAGGCGACGAGCAGGCCGTGGAAGCCCTGTTTCGCCGCTATCAGCGGCCGTTGTTTCAGACCGCTCTGCGGGTGCTGGGGAATACGGAGGACGCGGAAGACGCCTTGCAGGACGGGCTGCTCTCCGCCTATCGCAACCTGCGGCGCTTCGAGGGACGGTCGCAGTTTTCGACCTGGCTGACGCGCATCGTCATCAACGCGGCGCTGATGCGGCGGCGCAGCGCGAAGGCGCGCCCGGCGGTTTCGCTGGACGAAACCCCGCGGGAGGAAGAGTTGCCCGCCGCGGAACGCTTCGCGGATGATGGGCCGAATCCGGAGCAGGTTTTTGCCAGCACCGAGATACGCGAGATGATCAGCGAGAATCTGGACGAGCTCTCGCCGCTGTTGCGCACGGCGTTTGTCCTGCGCGAGGTGCAGGGCTATTCGACGGGCGAAGCCGCGAAAAAACTTGGCGTCACGGAAAATACTCTGAAGGCACGCCTGTGGCGCGCGCGGCATCAGATGGCCGAGCGGCTGGGACGCCGCCTCCGCAGGATGAAGGACGGCATGACCGGAGGGATGGGCGATCCCGAATGCAGCTACTGCTGAAGGCCGAAAGTAATGACGTAAGGAAGTAAATGAGGCAAAGAAAACGAGGCCGGCGGAGACGCCGGCCTTTTCCTCTTGAAGCAAGTCGGAAAAATTAGACCCCAATGCTTAGCGGGAAGCGGCAACGTAGCGGCCGAGGACGCGGAGATCGCTGGTGGCGGTGCGGACTTCGGAAAGGGCTTGGTCGAGCCGGGCAACATCAGTTGCTTCGAAATCGATAAAGAACTGATATTCCCAGGGGCGCCCGTGGATCGGCCGGCTCTCGATCTTGAGCAGGTTTGCGCCGTGCTTGGCGAAGGGCTCGAGGGCGGCGAGCAGCGCACCAGGACGGTGTGCGAGCCGCAGGGCGAGAGAAACCTTGCGGGCATCGGCAGAAACCCATGCGGGCGCTGCGTTTTCCGGAAGCAAGAGCACGAAACGCGTTAAATTCTCAGCGTTGTCCTGAATGCTCTCGGCAAGAATCACACCATGATAGTGTTGGGCGGCACGCCGTCCGGCGATGGCGGCGTAAGACTTATCTCCGCTGGACAATGCGGCGCGCACGCTGCCGGCGGTGTCTTCAGCGGGTACGCGCTTCCATTCGGGATGAGCCGCGAAAAAACGCTCGCACTGCGCCAGCGCCATGGGATGGGATGCAACAGAACGGATGTCCCCGAGCGACGAGCCAGGAGCGGCGATGAGCAGCATCTCGATGGGCAGGATAGTCTCCGCCACCATCGCAAGGCGGCTTTCCAGCAAAAGGTCGAACACGCGCACGACGGAGCCGGCCAAGGAATTCTCCACCGGAGCCAGTAGCGCGTCGGCAGCGCCTTCAGGGACGGCCCTGAACGCAGCATCAAACGTCGGACACGGAATGGTTGTGATCCCGTCGCCGAGAAGCTGTACGGCGGCGGCCTCGCTAAAAGCGCCGGGTTCGCCCTGAAAGGCCACGCGCATGGCGTTGCGATCGAATGTGCTCATAGACAGGCGCTATCTTGCAATAAGCGGTGCAAAACCAAAAGCAAAGATTCGCTGAGAGCAAAAGAAAAATTGGCGCGACGCATCGAGCGCAGTGGCACAACATCCTCGCACGAAGCGAATCGGCAGCCGAAATGGCTGTTGCTCTCTCCTGAAACGGGACTCTAGCATTGTCGGCTGGCAAGTTTCGGCGCGAGGTTCACGGACTTCGCCGTGCGCGGGAGTTCCTCCGAGCGGTATAATTCCATCCACGGAAGAGAGGTTCCACCATGAACAGACCCGAAGCCGGCGAGTACGCGGATCACTACGCAAGCTACATAGCGAAAGTTCCAGGCTCCGACGTCTTGAGCGTTTTGGAATCGCAGCGATTGCAAATGCTGCAGTTATTCGCGGGGCGCAGCGAGCGGGACGGCAGCTTCCGGTACGCGCCCGGTAAATGGACGGTGAAGGAAGTTCTCGGGCACATCATCGATACCGAGCGCATATTCACTTACCGGGCCTTGCGGTTCGCGCGCGCCGATCAGACCCCGCTGCCGGGATTCGAGCAGGACGACTATGTGCGGAGTGGCGCGTTTGGAGAGCGCACTTTGGCCGGGCTTGCCGAAGAATTCGGGGCCGTGCGCAGTGCAAGCATCAACCTGTTTCGCTCCTTCAAGGAAGATGTCTGGTTGCGGCGGGGCCTGGCCAGTAAAATGGAAGTGACCGTCCGGGCGTTGGCTTTTATCACCGCGGGCCACCAGATACACCATCGCATCATCCTGGAAGAGCGCTACTTTCCGGCCATTCCGCGCGCCTGAATCGGCACGCAAATTTACGGCTGGATGCGCGAGTGGTCGACGTAGAAGCGTTGATACGCCAAATTATCGCGTAATTGGTTTCGGTCCGCGGCGCCGCCAACCGGATGGGAGTGATGCCGGACGGCCGGAGCTGCGGATTCAGCGGCCCGGTCATGGCTCATGGTTCGCGGCTTTTTCCGCGGCTTGAGGAGGAAAAAAAGCAACATGGCCGCGAGCGTGAAAATGAACGCGCCGCTGATCAACGCCGCGGCTCCTACGTCGAGAGGATTCGCGAGGGCGTCTCTAAGGATGTAGAGTCCCCAACAAAGGCAGGTCAAGCCGAGAAAGCCGGCCAAGCCCCCGAACGTGTGTACCAGCCCGCCGCGCACGACCAGCGACTTGGCGGGATGCACACCCGGCCCGTGATGGATGGCCCCGGCACGCATGGGTCAATCCTTGGAAGAATCCCGGTCGGCGAATGCTGGCTCCGGGATTCGCAAGAAATCAAGGTAACGGAAAACGGGCGGGGAATAGCCCTTCTTCATAACCCCGCCGCAGGCGCATCGGGGATTTTGTCCCTCGATTCCGCCGTTGGATTCCACGAGAACTGCGCAGCCGCACGCTGGATTGACGCAATGCCAGCGCTCCCCGGATTTCATGACCATGGCCCTTTTCCTCCCCTCGCAAGAACGATCGAATGTCCACAAAGGCAATCGCAGGTCAGGCCTGTGATGAACGGGTAGCTACGATAATTAGAAGTAAACTGAAAAGCAAGAGGCATTTTTAATGCTTGGCGTACGTATATAAGTGGTACTAATGTGACGCCAGCCGAAGCCGTCGCGGCGCGAAAGCAATGCCCCTTCGCCCCGAGGTGTGCTCCTCCAGCCGGGGATCGGGGCAGCCAGCGCGTCGCGGACGCTATCGGGGCGGAGGTTGCTCGGGGAGCGGGTGGCTGTTAAAATTCGATGTTTGCTGGGATGCTGCCGTCTGCGCCGTAGGCGCGGGCGGCTTTTTCTGCGTCTTGCATCGCGTCCGTGAATCTAAGGACTGGCGCCCCGTCTTATCGGCCTGACCCCTCGAGTTTTTTTCGAGTGTAACTGCGGTGAGGAGGTGCTCGGCTCACCGGTTCTGGCCCCTGCGGAAGGGAGACTACGAGTGGCAAAGTACGATGTGGCGATTATCGGAAGCGGTCCCGGCGGTTATGTCGCGGCCATCCGCGCGGGCGAGCTGGGCCTGAAAACGGTTGTTGTGGAAAAGGACCCCTACCTGGGCGGGACTTGCTTGCACGTCGGTTGCATTCCCACCAAAGTGCTGCTGCATCACGCCGAGGTTTACGACCACTTCAAGAATGGCGCTGAGCTGGGTTTCGAAGTCAGCGGCTTGAAGATCAACTGGGCTAACGTCCTCGCGCGAAAAGACAAAATCGTCAAGAAGCATTCAAAGGGCATCGAATTCCTTTTCAAGAAGAACAAAGTGGAATGGGTCCAGGGCTGGGGAAGGTATGAAGGCCCGGGGCGCGTAAGCGTCGAAAAAGACGGCAAGAAAACCGAGATCGAAGCGGCCAACATCCTGATGGTGAGCGGGTCAGAGGCGAAATCGCTCCCGGGCATCGAACCCGACCACAAAACAATTCTCACCAACCGCTCGATTCTGGAGCTCCCTGAGATTCCCAAAACTTTGATTGTCGTCGGCGCGGGCGCCGTGGGTGTGGAGTTTGCGTCCATCTACAATTCGTTCAGGACGCAGGTGACGATTCTGGAAGCGTTGCCGCGCATTGTGCCAGTCGAGGACGAAGAAATTTCCGCGGAGCTCACCAAGGCGTTTCAAAAAAAAGGCATCCAGGTTTTCACCAGTTGCGCCGTGGAGTCGGTGAAGAAAGACGCCAAGGGCGTCACCGTGTCGTTCAAGGATAAGGACGGCAAGGCGCAGACACTGCAGGCGGAGAAACTGCTGCTGGCCGTGGGCCGCAAGGCCATGACGGATGGTTGCGGCCTGGAAAAATCGAAGGCCAAGGTGGAGCGCGGATTCGTTCATGTGGGCGATAACATGGAGACGGCCGAGAAGGGGCTTTACGCTATCGGCGACATCGTTGCGGGCCTCCCGCAATTGGCGCACGCGGCGATGATGGAAGGGATTATCGCGGTAACGCATATCGCCGGGAAGCCGGCGCATCAAATCGTAAAGACCCGAATTCCCAACGCCACGTACTGCGAACCGCAAATCGGCTCGATTGGGTTGACGGAAAAGCAGGCGCGCGACGCTGGATACGATGTGAAAGTCGGGAAGTTCCCGTTCGTGGGGAACAGCAAGGCGACCATTCTCGGAAGCCACGGCGGCTTCGTCAAAGTGGTTTCCGACCAATCCTATGGCGAGGTGCTGGGGATTCACATCATCGGGCCGCTGGCGACCGAAATCCTGGCGGAAGCGGCGGCGGTGTTGAATCTCGAAGGCACCATCGATGACATGATGAATATGATTCATGCTCATCCCACAGTATGGGAAGCGATGGGCGATGCGTTTGCATCCGTGCGCGGGCTGCAGATCAACGTTTAAGAGCGTGCCCTTACAGAGAATCACCGTGCTGAAACATTGCCTCACCATCGATTTGGGAATGACCGGATACGCGGAAGCTTACGCGTTGCAGAAGCGTATTGTTGCCGCGCGCAAGGCGGAAGCCATCGAGGATCTGCTCCTCTTTTGTGAGCATCCGCCCGTAATTACGTTGGGGAGAAGCGGCAAGCGGGAAAATTTGCTAGCGTCGGAGCATGTCCTGCGCCAGAAAGGCGTGGAGTTTCACGCCACGGATCGCGGCGGAGACATTACGTATCACGGTCCGGGACAGATCGTGGGTTATCCCATCCTGAACCTCAGCGCCATCCGCCGCGACGTCGCGTGGTACGTGCGGACGCTGGAAGAAGCCATGGTCCGGGCGACGGCGGAATTCGGGATTACCGCCGAACGCGTTGCCGGAAAGACAGGAATTTGGGTGCGCGCCGGGGATACCGAAGAAAAGTTGGCGGCCATCGGCGTGCACATCAGCCGCTGGGTCACTTCACACGGATTTGCGTACAACGTGGCGACGGACTTGCGTTACTTCGATTTGATCGTGCCGTGCGGGATCGCGGACCGTAAGTCCACGTCGCTGGAGAAGCTGCTGGGACGCAGCGTGGAATTGAAAGAAGTGGAGCAGAGTCTCGCACGACATTTTGGAGAAGTGTACGGGCTTGAGATGCGGCAAGCGGCCCGGGAAGAGTTGCTCGAAAGGCTGGAGCATGCGGAGCAGCAGGCTGCGGTTTCGGCGTAGGACTTGGAGCACCGAATGAAGAAGCAATTGACGCGGCAGCAGTACCTGGACCTGTACTACTACATGCGGCTGAACCGCGCCGTCGAAGACGTGATGGTGAAGCTGTTCCGGCAGAACAAAATTGTCGGAGGGCTTTACTCCAGCCTGGGCCAGGAAGCCATTTCCGTGGGCACGGCGTACGCGCTGGAGAAAAAAGACTGGCTGGCGCCGATGATCCGCAACATCGGGGCGCTGCTGGTGAAGGGCGTGCCGCCCCGTGACATTTTCATGCAGCATATGGCCAAGTACGATTCGCCCACGAAAGGCAAGGACGGCACCAGCCACTTCGGCGATCTCGACAATCTGCACATCGTTTCCCCGATTTCCATGCTGGGCGACCTGATTCCGGTGATGACCGGCGTAGCCATGGCGGGGCGTTACCTGGGTCAGAAAATTGTGGCCATGACGTGGATTGGCGACGGCGGCAGTTCCACCGGGGTTTTTCACGAAGGGTTGAATTTTGCCGCCGCGCAAAAGGCGCCCTTTGTCTTGATTCTTGAGAATAATCTGTGGGCGTATTCAACGCCGGTGCGCAAACAGGTGCCGCTGGAAAATCTAGCCGACCGCGCCAAGGCCTACGGAATCGATAGCTACATCGTCGACGGCAACGACGTCGTAGCCATGTACTCGACGGCCAAAGAAGCGGTCGAGCGCGCACGCGCTGGCGAAGGACCGATCTTGATTGAAGCCAAGACCTTCCGGCGCATGGGCCACGCGCAGCACGATCCCGCCGAATACGTCCCCAAGGAAATGCGCGCCTATTGGGAAGCCCGCGACCCCCTCGCGCTATACGAAAAGTTTTTGTCAAGCCAAAAACTCCTCGATGCCACGTCTAAGAATCAAATCGAGGAGAAGATCAACACCCTGCTCGCCGCCGACCGCGAGTTCGCCGAGAATTCACCCATGCCGCCGCCGGAATTGGCGGAGACCGGCGTTTATTGCACGGGAGACGATTGTCACAAGATCCGCGCAAAGTGGGAGCGGCCGGTTGCGGAGGTCACGCCGCCGAGATCGAGCGTGAAAGCCGTTTGGACGGTTCCGGGATTCGGATCGGGCAAAGGCTCCGCTGGCGCGAACGCGCCGATTCACTTCGGCGACACGCAAGCTGCCGCGCAGGCGATGGGAAGTGATGCAGCATCGGCGAACGGCGGAAAGCCCGCGGCGAAACTCGTAGCCAAGGCGCCGGCGAAGAAAACGGCGAAACCCGGGCCTGCTGCCGCTTCAAGAAAGGCGCGGCGATAGCCATGGCCAAACCAAACGGGGCCGGTGCAAATGGCGGCGGTTCGGACGGAACGCCAGTCACTTTTCTGGAAGCCATCAAGCAGGCCATGTTTGAAGAAATGGAGCGCGACCCAGCGGTTATTCTGATGGGCGAAGACGTCGGCGTATACGGCGGCGCGTTCAAGACCAGCGAAGGCTTGCTCGAGCGTTTTGGCTGGGAGCGCGTCATCGACACGCCCATCAGCGAGAGCGCCATAATCGGCGCTGCCTGCGGCATGAGCTACTGCGGCTTGCGCCCCATCTGCGAAATGCAGTTCATCGATTTCATCGTCTGCGCCTTCAATCAAATTACCAATTTCGTCGCCAAGGGACATTATCTGTGGAACGCTCCCGCACCCATGGTCATTCGCGGGCCGTCCGGAGGCGGCGTGCACGGCGGTCCGTTCCATTCGGCGAATCCGGAGATGTATTTCGTGCACACGCCCGGCTTGAAAGTGATCTATCCCTCGACGCCCTACGATGCCAAGGGTCTGCTGAAAGCAGCGGTGCGCGACAACAACCCGGTGCTCTTCTTCGAACACAAGTTCCTCTACCGCCGCATCAAAGGTGAGGTTCCCGCCGGTGACTACACTGTGCCGATCGGCAAGGCCGTGGTGCGTCGCGAAGGAAAACACCTGACCATCCTTTCCTACGCCGCGATGATGCATACTTCGCTCGAAGCAGCCGAAGCCCTGGCAAAAGAAGGCATCGAGGCCGAAGTGGTCGATCTGCGGACGCTGCTGCCGCTCGATGAAGAAACAATTTTGCATTCGGTGAAAAAGACCAACAAGTGCCTTGTCGTGCATGAAGACACGAAAACGGGCGGAATCGCCGGTGAAATCGCCGCGATTCTCTGCGAGAAAGCGTTTGGCGATCTGGATGGTCCGCTGATGCGCGTGACCTCGCTGGATACGCCGGTGCCGTACGCACCCACGCTGGAAGAACATTTTCTGCCCAGCGCGAAAAAGATTTTTTCCGCCGCGAAAGAACTCGCGCGGTACTGACGGATACACATATGAGTGATTGGCCGCTGAGTTTTAGAGTTCGGTTCCTGATTACTCGAGTCTTCAAAGCTGTCGGTCCAGGTCACATTCGAGCGCACAAGCACTCGTCGCGGCATAGAGGTGAGATCGAACGGAGCGAGCGCTGTGGATGTTTTTATTGTCTGAAGACGTTTGCCTCGCGAGAGATTCAGGATTGGACGGACGACGGTGCGACTGCAATGTGTCCGCGTTGCGGGATTGATTCCGTGCTTGGGTCAGCTTCCGGCTTCTCGTTGTCGGAGAAGTTTCTACGCCGAATGCATTCTTATTGGTTTGAGCGGAGCTACACGATGAAGGCGTGAGCGAACAGGCGTCAAAGAAGCATCGTGGGCTATAATTTTGGGTTTGGGATTCCAGCGGAGGAGTTCAATCATGGCCGTAGACATCGTAATGCCCCAGATGGGGGAGAGCATTTTCGAAGGAACGATCACTAAGTGGCTGAAGAAGCCCGGCGACAAGGTGGAACGTGACGAGCCACTGTTTGAAATCTCCACCGACAAAGTGGACGCGGAAATTCCGTCGCCCTCAGCCGGCGTGCTGAAAGAGATCAAGGTCGGCGAAGGACAGACCGTGCCGATTCAAACGATTGTCGGCGTCATAGATGCGGCGGGCTCTGCGGCCGCGGCGCCTGTCCCAGTGAAACCGGCTGCGGCCGCTCCTGCTCCTGCAAAGGCTCCTGCCACCGCTGCTCCAGCCTCGGCACCGCCGAAACCCGCGGCTCCTGCTCCGGCCGCGGCGCCGATTGCGGCCGTTCCTGCTTCCTCGGGTTCCTTGGGCGAACGGATTCACAGTTCGCCGTTGGTTCGCCGCATGGCCGCAGAGCATGGCATCGATCTTTCGACCGTGACCGGCACCGGAGCGGGCGGGCGCATCAGCAAACAGGACATCGAAGCAGTGATCGTGGCGGGCGGCGCTCCGGCTGCTACTCCGCCCGCTTACTCCGCTCCGGCTCCAGCGGCCTCTTTGCGGCCGACGCCTCAGCCGCCACCGGCCGCAGCGCCAGGCGTGTCCGGCGGTCAACTACATGTGGCCCTCGAAACCGCCGTGCCGCGCGAAAAGATGTACTTCGGCAACTACGAAGTGCAGCCAATGAGCACCATGCGCCAGCGCATCGCCGAGCATATGGTGGCGTCCAAGCGCGTTTCCGCGCACGTCTACTCGGTCGATGAAATCGACATGAGCAAGGTAGCCGCCCTGCGCGCCAAGTCCAAGGACGAATTTGAAAAGCGCTACGAGACCAAGCTGACCTTCATGCCCTTCTTCGTGAAGGCCGCGGTCGCGGGACTGCGCGCCTATCCCACGCTGAACGCCTCGCTCGATGGAACCAACGTGATCCTCCATAAGGAGATCAACGTCGGCATCGCCGTGGCGCTCGACTGGGGCCTGCTCGTGCCAGTTGTCAAAAACGCCGACGAGAAAAACATCCTCGGCATCCAGCGCAACATGAACGACCTCGCCGAGCGCGCCCGCTCGAAAAAGCTCAAGCCCGAAGAAGTCCAGGAGAGCACTTTCTCGATCACCAACCCAGGCGTCTTCGGCGGCTTGTTCGGCCTGCCGGTGATCAACCAGCCCAACGTGGGCATCCTCGGTCTCGGCGCTATCGAAAAGCGCCCGGTAGTCATCAACGACTCCATCGCCATACGCTCGATGTGCTACGTCACCTTGAGCTACGACCACCGCGTGGTGGACGGCGCCACTGCCCACCAGTTCCTACACAAGGTCAAGGAAACGCTCGAAAACTGGTCGGAGCCGGTCCTTTAGGAGTACCGGCCGCCGGGGGGAGTTTTTGGCTCTCTCGCTTGGATTCCCTACTCCCAACAAAAAGCGGGACTGAGTTCGCGAAGAGCAGATCACCTCGGAAAATCCGGAAGCCGGAACCCCTCGGCGGAGTGTTGTCCGGAAGTGGGACGACCGTTCCCATGAGTGGCCATGCCGGATGCCCTTTTCACCTGCTCTTGCCTGGAAGTGGTTAAAACGAAAAGGTTTGTCACATCCTTGGGCTGGAAGTTGGACTGCGCATAGGACTCCGGGCCTGCTGCGACGCTTTGCCACCCCAGGGCCACGGACAATGCACCAACGAATTCTCATCGCCGACGACCAGCAGGATGTTCTGGACGCCCTGCGCCTACTCCTCAAAGGCCACGGCTACAGCATCGAAACGGTGAATTCGCCCGCGGACTTGCTGTCGTCGCTGGCGCGGCAGCAGTTCGATATTCTCCTGATGGATCTCAACTATGCGCGCGACACCACCTCGGGGCGCGAAGGCTTGGATGTGCTCAGTCGGCTCCGGGAGATGGAAGACGCTCCGCCCGTGGTAGCCATGACGGGATGGGCCACCGTGGGGCTGGCCGTGGAAGCCATGCAGTTCGGTGTCAGCGACTTCGTTGAGAAACCCTGGACCAACACTCGGCTGCTGGAAATACTTCAAAAGCAGATCGGCCTGGGGCGCGAACGCCGCGAGTTGCGCGCCCGGGAGGTCGCAGAGAAGAAGGCCCAGCAGGAAGCCCTCCTTCATCAGCAAGAGCAGGAACGCGAGATTGCCGAAGCCAAAGCCATCCAGGAAAAACTCCTCCCGCGTGAGATTCCGCAGATGCCGGGATACGAAATCGCCAGCGCGTGGCAGTCGGCCAGGCTGGTGGGCGGCGACTATTTCGATATTCTTCCGCTGGACGAGAAAACGCTGGGTTTCTGTATCGCCGACGTGGCGGGAAAAGGCATGCCCGCCGCGCTATTGATGTCCAACTTGCAGGCTGCCGTGCGCGGGCTAGCCTCGCTTTCCGTCACTCCGGATCTCCTCTGCCGCCGGCTGAATTCCATCGTGTACCGAAATACGGAGAGCGATCGCTTCATCACTTTTTTCTACGCGCAACTGGACGGCCCTGCGCGCCGTCTGGCTTACGTCAACGCCGGCCACAATGCGCCGTTCGTGTTGCGTGCCGACGGCTCACATGACCGCCTGCGGGACGGCGGCGCCGTGCTCGGCGTTTTCGCCAGCCCGGATTATGAGTTGGGCTCGGCCCAGTTGTCACCGGGCGACCGCGTAGTTCTGTTTACCGACGGAGTTACGGAAGCTTCGAACCCCGCGGGTGAAGAGTTCGGCGAAGCCCGCTTGCTGCGTTTGCTCGAAGATCACCGTGCCCTGTCCGCCGATGAATTGCAGGCCAAAATTCTGGCCGCAGCCGGCGAGTTCAGCGGAGGCCGCTGGCAGGACGATGCCACACTGCTCGTTCTGGCCGTGGGCCAATAAGGGAAGAGTAAAGCCACAAATCTTCAAAACACCCTCAAGGAAACCGTTCGCCAAGTCTTCCAATTTCCCCTTTCTCGTTCATTGCAAGAGTGGCTTCAACTTTGCCACCCAAACCGCAAACCCTTCCATTGCCACCGGCTCGATGCCGGCTTCGCGCAGCGTGTCTCGCACGAAGCGATGGCGGTCATTCTCCGCGTTCAGCGCCACGTCGGTCACCGCGGCAAATTCGGTTTTCAAGCTGGCCTTCGCGGCGATGTGCTGCGCGGTATAGGCGAACAGCTTGGCGTCGGCTGGCGCACGCGTAACCGAAAGACTGTGGACGAAACCGCGCGTCCCGTTGCGGCGGTAGCCGTAGTCCAACCGCATGGGGTCGCCGGGAAACGTAAACTCCGACGCGCGAACCGATTTTTCGATGCGCTCCCACAGCCGCGCTTGCCGGAAGACCTGCGAACAGTACGAGCGCATTTGGGCGCGGCTGCCCGGCGCCCCGAGACGTCCCGCCCCTCGCTGCAGGGCCACATGGTCGGCGTACAACCGCTCCAGTTCGACGTCCAGGTCCGCTGCGAAGACCCCTTTCTGCGGCGCCAGTTGCACGGCATTTGAAAGCGTATCGTCCCACTTGCCCAGCAATTGTTGCCAGTTGGCGCTGCCGCCGCTCGAACCGTTCGCGGGCGCCGACTCAAAGCGGTCTTCCAGGTCGTTGCGCAGCGCGCGCAGCAGCGTTTCATCGGCTTCCGGATGCAGCCGCCGGACGCGGTTGTATTCCTCTTGTTCTTCGATCAGGCGCAACCGGCGTTCGCCGCTGCCAGGATCGTAAAGCAGAACGCCGATGTTCACCCACTCGTCGCGAACGAGATTGGGCGTGTAACGCACGATGCGGTACGCACACGTTCTTTCTCGCGGCGATATTCCTGGACTCCGAGATGCGGCGGAGTTTTCATTCATGTTTCACATCCAGTTCCGAAATGGCTGGCGATTGGATCTCTTAGCCTCCAGAATCAGGTCCGGCACACGGTGCCGGCGGCGGTGCAGTTGTTCGAGCAGCCGCAGAACCGCGTCATAATCGTCGGCGTACCATTCCGGAGGAATCGACCGCGTGATTTCATCCAGGGTGCGCTCGGTCATCTGTTCTTCGAGCCGCCCTAGCCAGGGCGCGAAGGACTCTATCCCGGTCACGCCCTCGTAGACCCGGTTGCGCGCATAGAGACCGCGCAGTGGCGCGTCAGGGAAATTCCATTCCCCGGCGTTAAAACAAAATCCCTGGTCGATCATCTTGGCCTGATATCGGTTAACCGGACGTTCTGCGTTCTTGCCCTGCTCGCTGAAAAAAACCGTCTGGCGGCCATTGGTGTTGCACGTCCACTTGTCGAAAACCAGCATCCCGGCGAAGTGATACAGGTTTTCCACCTCGCGCAACTGCTCGTCCGGAAGAAAATCGTGCAACGTGAGCTTCCGAGGATCCTCGGGATACCGGGAGCCAAACTGGAGCCCAGGCTGGCAGGGAATCCGCCTGCGCGGCAGCTCCACAGCGAGTTCCGGGGTCAGCCGGATCAACTCCTCCGATACCGCGACAATCTCCACTGGTACTGTGGGCAGCCCAAGCCGCGCAGCCAGCTTGGTTCCAAGCAGTTCATTGACCAGGACGCGCGTATGTTGCGGATTATTTTGGAACTTCACCACATAGTAGTAGTTATCGTCGCAGCGCATCAGGTGCGACTGCGCCCCACCCCGCATCCGGCGTATGTGTTCTAAAGCCCGGACCATATCTGTTTATGCTAATAGCACTTGCCGCCAGCGGCAAGCATCTCTCCCCGTCAGGGAGTTCCATTCCTGAATTGAAAAAGTGCGCCATTCAACTTGGGAAGCAGGCGCTTCTTTGTAAGTCCCGCTTTAGCACCAGCGCTTCCGCAAATAGAAAAAGCCGGAACGATTGTCCCGGCTTCTTCTCCGATTTCTCTTTTTGAAAAACGCCTAGCGCCTCTTTTTCTTCCTTGCCGGTTTCTTTGCCTTTTTCTTGGCGGCCTTTTTCTTCGGCTTCGATTTTTTCGCCTTCTTCTTCGGCGCGGCTTTCTTCTTCGCTGCCTTCTTGGCCGGTTTTTTCGCTGCCGGCTTGGGCACAAGCTTTGCTGCGGGCGCCTCTTCCTCGGGCTCCTCGCCGACCATCACCAATTCCTCTTCCTCGGTTTCGACGATCTCTTCCGCTTCGCCCGCCAGTTCCTCGTCGTCTTCCAGCCGAGACAGCTCGTTGTCATCTTCGAAATTGTCCTTCTCGATGTCCATTCCATCCTCCCCTGGGGGAATCTTTGGCCCCCGTTTGCAAGGGGGTCCACGGGTTGCTGTTCTGGCCGGAGCTTCCTGAAACGCCACCCCGTCCTTGTGAGCCGTTGTTATCGTACTCGTCGCGCGTTGTCAAGCATTCTGCACGACTCCCCGCAACAGACCCCTAAAGTTGCGGGCAGCAAGACATTCGCAAGCCGCGGTAGGAGCGCGAGCAAGATTTCTGCCTGCTCGTAATCCGTTCAAAGGACAAGGCTTAAGGATGGCTCGCGGCAGCTGCTCCGGCCGTCGTGCTGCTCGTCACAGCCGCCGCCGTTTTCTTCTTGGGCTTTGCTCGTCTCCGCGTCGGCGAACTTTCCGGCGCCCCGCCAAGCGTGTAAACGCGCAGCACCATGCCCCGCCCAACCCTGTTTGTTTTCAGGTGATTCCACTTCCGCAAATCGTCCGCGCTCACGCTGAAGCGGTCCGCGATTCCCAAAAAGGTATCGCCGCGCCGCACCCGATAACTCACCAGCCGCCGTTTCGTTTCCGATTGCGGCTGCGTCGCGGGGATAATCAGTTTCTCCCCCGCATCCGGTGCGGCATTGCGCTCCAGACCGTTGGCATCGGCGATGGCCGCTGCCGTCACATGGTATTTCTTCCCGATGGACGCCAGCGTTTCTCCGCTCTCCACGCGATGCCGCCGCCAGCTCACCCACTTGTCCGCGGGAATATCCGCAATCTCCGCCGAGAATTTCTCTCCCGTCCCCGCCGGCAGATGCAGCTCGAACGCCGGATCGTCCGGACTAGCCAGCCGCAATAGCGAAGGATTCAGCGCCCGCAGCGTTTCCAAGTCCACATCGATGGTTTCCGCCACCAGCCGCAGATCGATGGCGCGCCCCGGTTTTACAACGTCGGTCGCTACCGGCGCCTCCGGTTCCGCTTGAATGTTGTAGTGTGCCGCATCCTTGGCGATCAGTGTCAACGCGATGATGATCGGCACGTAATTCTTCGTCTCGCGCGGCAGCATGTTGCGCTTGTACAGCTCCCAGAAATCCGCGTAACCCGTCCGTTCGATGCCCTTCTGCACGTTGCCCGGCCCGCAGTTGTACGCCGCCATCGCCAGGTACCAGTCTCCGTACAGCCTGTAAAGATCGCGCAAGTGCTGCGCCGCCGCGTGCGTAGCTTTCTCGGGATCCTGCCGCTCATCGATCCACCAGGTGTGCCGCAGCCCGTATTCCTGCCCGCGGTAAGCCACGAATTGCCAAATCCCCCGCGCCCCCGCCCGCGAAAGCGCCAGCGGTTGGAACGCACTCTCCGCCTGCGCCAGGTAAATCAGATCCTGCGGCACACCCTCTTCCCGCAGCACCCGCGAAATCATCTCGCGATAACGCCCCGCGCGCCGCAGCCCCGTTTCCACAATGGCGCGCCCCCGCGGCGTCTGGAAAAAATTCACAAACGAAAGCACCTGATCGTTCACCGTCAGCGGCAAATCGTGCGAAATGTTCTTGGCCGCTTCCTCCGCCCGCTCCTTCAGTCGCGGATCCACCGGAAACGTCATCTCCGCCACTTCGTCAATCGCCGCCGGAACCGCCGGCGCCTCGCTGAACCCTTCTCCCGCCCGGAACGCCTGCAGCTCGTACGCATACACCGTGTCCACCACGCGGTGAAACAATTCGCTCAGCCGCGGATCGCTATTCAGGTCGTACCCGCTCTCCAGCATCCAGTCCACGGCGTCGTCAAATTCCTTCCTCGCCGCCTCCAGATGCCCGGCCTTGAAGTTCTGCTCGCCGGAAACAAATTTCTCCTGCACCCGCTGGATCAGGTACTCCTTCCCCGCCGGAATCGCGGGCAACAGCCACACGTAATGCCGGTGCGGCGGGTTCTGCACCGGCAAAAGCGCCAGCTCCACCGGAGCCTGCGCCGTAGCCGCCCGCGTTCCGTCCGCCCCCTGCGCCGCTGGAGCCAGCGCCGGAACCCGCGCCTGCACCGGCTTCTTCCCAGCATCCTCACATCCAAGAAGTCCTGCCGCCAACAGCAGCGTACCCGCCGCGATCCTGTGCCTTTGTTTCATCTCCCCATGGTAAGGACCGCCTCACCCCAAGGTCAACGCTTTCCGCCAGGGGGTTGGCGCTCTCAGTACACCCCGGGGACTGCCCCGGCGTTGTTCCGGCCGCGCCCGCTTTGCGGTAGACTCGCGCCGGAGGTGTTCCCGTGAATTCGACCGCGCCACTCGCCAGAACGAATCTTTTCCGTCTACCCATCGTTTGCCTGCTGGCAGTATTCCTCGCCTGTGCTCCGGCCGCTCCCGCCCAGCAAAAATCCCTCTCCCCGGAAAAGCGCGCGGCCATCGAGAAGGCAGTTTCGAGCTTCATGTCCGCGAACAGCGTGCCGGGCATCGGCGCGGCGGTCGTGTTGGAAGGTGAACCGGTGTGGTCTGCCGGATTCGGCATGTCGGACCTGGAAGATTCTGCTCCGGCAACCTCCGCGACGCTTTTTCGACTCGGATCGATTTCCAAACCCATCACCGCCACCGCCGTTCTGCAGCTCTGGGAGCGCGGCAAATTGGACCTCGACGCCCCCGTCCAGAAATACTGCCCCGCATTTCCCCAGAAAGAATGGCCCATCACCTCGCGCCAGCTTCTCGGCCATCTCGGTGGCATCCGGCATTACAACCCCGACGGTAAAGGCGACATTGCCGACGACAGCGCCCGCCATTTCGCCACCATGGAGGAATCGCTGCAGATTTTCGCGGCCGACCCCCTGGTCGCAAAACCAGGCACGGAATTCCACTACTCCACCTACGGCTACACCCTCCTTGGTTGTGTCCTGGAGGGGGCCGCGGGGGAAAAATTCGTCGACTTCGTTCGTAAGAATATCTTTCAGCCTGCAGGAATGGACCAGACCCGCGACGACGATTTCTTTGCCATAGTCCCTCACCGCACGCGCTGGTACCACAAAGACAAATCCGGAGTGGTTCGCAATGCCGGCGTTCTGGATTCCAGCTACAAAATCCCCGGTGGCGGCCTCATCTCTTCCGCCGACGACATGGCTCGTTTCGAGGCCGCCATTCTCGCAGACAAACTTATGCAGCGTGCCACCCGCGACCTGATGTGGACCAATCTGCAACCTGCTGAAGGCAAGCCTACCCACTACGCCCTGGGATGGTTCGTCGCCGAAAAGTTTGGCCTTCGAACCGCCGGCCATACTGGCGGACAACAAGGTACGGACACGGCGTTCTTGGTCGTGCCCGACCGCCGTGCAGGCGTGGTGATCTTGGCCAATATAGATAACGTGAACACCAACCTCCTCGCGGATGAAATCCTGAAGATCGTCCTGGACCTCAAAGACAAGACTCCCTAGTCCGGGCCTGCGCCCATTCGAGTCACCAGCGGCCGGGCCTACCTAGTCGACGCCTGCCTCTTTTTTCCTCTCTCCTTCCCTTAAACTTTTAACTTTCAACTTTCAACTTTCGACCTCTTCCCCCTCCCCCGCCTGGCTCTTTCGCACACCTCACAACACACGCCCCAAAAACCCCTTGCATAGTCTCCCCTCCTGTGGTACTCTGTCTTTGCGTTTGTTGCTCTTGTATCGCCTTTGGGTAGTAAAGCGGTCGCAAGGTCACACTTGCGGCCATTTTTTTGTTCGGTTGACCGCTTTGCGGTCCCGCCGAACGAAGCTTGAAGACGGCCGCGGCTCTGTTGAGGGGCTCGGGACTTGGGGCATCAGATAGCTCAATGTAGTGCTCAGTCGTAACCCGGCTGACGGAAAAGAGTAAAGCAGTGAGTAAAGAACAAGGTACAGTGAAGTGGTTCAATGCCAGCAAAGGCTTCGGCTTCATCCAGCGCCAGAGCGGTGAGGACGTTTTCGTCCATTTCTCCGCGATCGTGGCTGATGGCTATAAGACGTTGAACGATGGCCAGGCGGTTGAATTCGAAGTTTCCAAGGGCCCCAAGGGCCTGCAGGCCTCGAACGTACAGCCCCTCTAAGGAACAGCTGCATCCGGCCTGAATCGGCCTAACCCCCGATCCAGCCGGTTTCAGCTCACTTCACAAAAATACAAAACGGGCGGCGCGACGCAAGTCGCCCCGCCCGTTCTGCTTTTCAGCCCATCTTTTTCCGAGTGGCACAGCCATTTCTGGCTGTGCTCTTTGCCAAAATGCCGTACTCTCAATCAAGATGTAAGCCAGATACAAACTTCCCATCCCCGCCCACATCGAAGAAAAGCTGGCCATCCTCCGGGCCACGTAGCGGCGGCCGGAATTTATCCCGACCCGGTCGGGAGGCCGGCATTACCGAAATCAATTGACAGCTCCCTCGAGCCTGTGTGAAAAATGAAACTAGGAATACCTATGGCCGGCACCAAAGAGCACGCCCATGAACTGATCGATCGCCTGGCTCCCCGCCAGGTGAGTGCCGTCGTCGGCTTGCTCGAAGCCATGCTCGATCCCGCCTCCCTCGCCATTGCCAACGCTCCTATCGACGACGAACCGGAGAGCGAACAGGAGCGCCAGGCCGTCGCCGAGTCGAAGGCCTGGTTTGAGCAGCACGGTGGCAGGGGGATTCCCCACGAGGAAGTCCTGGCCGATTTCGGTCTCACCCAGAGCGATTTCAAAAAACGCAAAGATTAGGCATGAAGAAGATCGCCTGGTCCGAGCGCGCCCGCGCCGACATCCGCCGCCTCGACCGCGACACCGCCATGCGCGTCTTCGAAGCACTCCATCGCTTCGCCGAGACTGACGAGGGCGACATCAAGAAACTCCAGGGACAGTCCGGCGAGCTGCGCCTCCGCGTCGGCGACTACCGCGTCCGCTTCACCGAGGCGCCTGACAATACCCTTCGCATTCATTCAGTCCGCCATCGCCGCGAAGCCTACCGCTGACGCGCGGCCCCCTTCCACTTTCTGTCTTCTAGTTTCTAGCTTTCCAATCCCCCTCAGCCACTCCCTCTCCGCTGCCAGAATGTCACACACCCATACTATATGTAAGCCATCCTACTATTTGACTTACATTCCTGCCGTCGGTATACTTATCCCGAATCCCGCTCCACGGAGCCCCCATGAAAACCGAAGTCTCCACCGTCACCACCAAAGGCCAGCTCGTCATTCCCGCAAAGCTTCGCCGCAAGTACTCCATCAAAAAAGGCACCCAGGTGGCCTTCGTCGAAGAGGAAAACCGTCTCATTCTCCAGCCGCTCACTGCGGAATTTATCCGCAGTCTCCGCGGGTCGCTCAGCGGCGAACCGTCCGCTCTCGAATACCTGCTCGAAGAAAGGAAGCGCGAGCGCAAGCTGTAAAACGCCCTGAAACTAGGAAACGCCCCGCCCTATGAAACGTATTGTTCTCGACGCCAGCGCTGTCATGACCTTCTTCGAAAACCGCCCCGGCGCCGAAAAGGTCCAAGATCTCATTCGCCTCGGCGTCGAAGGCAAACGCCAATTATTGATGTCCGCTGTGAATTGGGGCGAAGTGTACTACTCCACCTGGCGAACCAGAGGCCCCGGTGTCGCCCGCAAAGTCATCGAGGACATCGCCCAACTCCCCCTGGAGATTGTCGCCGCCGACCTGGAATTGACCCGTAGCGCCGCTGAACTCCGTGCCGAACACAAACTCCAGTACACGGACTGTTTCGCCGCCGCCCTCGCCGCCCAACGCAAAGCCTCCCTCGCCACCAGCGACAAGGACTTCTCCAGCGTCGAGAAAAAAATACCAATCCTCTGGACGACGAGACCCGTTCCTCGATACCGTGGCGCCGCACGTGTTCACCGTCCATAGCCAAACCAGAGTCAGCCGAGGAATCGGTTCTGATTGTGCCAGCTAAGAAAATCAGCCGTCGGACGTAGCTCGCTTGCCTCCGGCAACGAGATTGGTTTCCCATGCGCTGAGTAATACTCATGCCCATTTTCGAATTCTTCCTTGATTCGGCGGCTGACTTCGAGCCGATATTCAGGCGTTACCGTGATGTAGCCACGGTCAAAGAGCGTATGCACGTCCTGCCGGAAAAGAATCCCGTTGTTGACCGCGTGCGGTCCATCATCGGAATAGGGTCTTATGTGTGCGGCCTCCAGAACGTGCAACACGGGTGAACCGGTAAATGCGCAACGCCTCTTGTAAGCATCCGTGACCAGTACGCGAAAGGAGCCCTGACCAAGTCGGGGCTGCATAAACTGTGGCTTGCCAAAACGCGGCCCCACTTGAGTGACTTCCACCGGAAGGGCATCCGCGCCCTTGTAAAATTTCAGCCGATCCTCAACCTGCTGCCAAACGGATAATCCCCTCTCATCAGCTGTGTCGTAGCCCTTCCCTTGAACGATATTCGGAGGCCAATCGGAAGCTGGAATCCACTCGTCCTCAGGGAAAAAGAAGGGTGACTGAAGAAGAATGCAGCCAATTTCATAGTCTTCCAAAGGGCTTGGCGAAATTCCGCGGTAGTGCGCAATCCTTGCCCGCATTTCCTTTTCGGTCTGCGCGCCATTCTTGGTCGTAAATGCGCTCCAGGCAAAGCTGACTGGCAGACTGATGAAGTTGGTAAAGAATCCACCACCTACAATGTAGTTCTTGGGGCTGTGCAGCTTGAAAAGGAAGGGCTCGCCGGGCTGTAGCGCGCGAAATGGCTTGCCACCCATCGGCCGCCAAAAATTCACCTCGTCTATGGCTCCACTCGCCGAGAGGTAGGCGAACCAATCGTCGTCCGTAATTCCCACGTAGAATCGCACGCGTCGCAACCCGCGAGGATACTACCTCAGAAATCCCCAATTTGCGCCCCAATGCAACAACGCTACAGCTTGATTCGCCAGAAGCCGAGTACCTCTCTCACCTTTTCCTTTGGATAATGAGGATAGTGCCCGAGATCTGCATGGCGGAGATTGTCTCGGATGGCTTTTCTTCTCCTCTGAATGAATTGCTCGATTCGAGGATTGAAACCCATAGCGTCTAGTCCTTCCAGACGTACTTCCCGCAAGGGCAAGGAACCGTTTCCGTGGGATTTTTCTTTGCCATCGGTTGCCGGCAGACGGGACAATTCTTGCGCCACATAGAGGACCAGCCTTTCCCTCAACAAACCGGTTGCGCGCCGGCGGGCACGTCAAGCAGATCGATCATGGCGTAGAACTCTTCCCCCTCTCGCAGTGCAGTGAGAAGTTCTAGCGCTTTCCCGTAGGCGGCAATCGCTCCAGTTAGCTTGTGAAACTCCGGAGAATCCATAACCGTCCCCCGCCTTCGTATGTGTGCATCCGCCGATAGTTCGACGATTTGCTCGATCGCCCTGTTCGCAATACCTGAGTTAGCGTTCATCATCGGTTCGGCCTCCTTCTGCGAGAAAAGGGTTCAAGCCTCCGAGAGTCAGCATAAGGGGAAGCCCCGAATCTGCCGGGGGACTATCACCCAGGACGCACACGGGTCTATGCCTGCCCGTGAGCGACTACCATCCGCCTCCAGCGGGTGCCCCATTCATGCGCGGCATGAGTGGGGATTTTCTCCCCGTAACTTTCTTTTTTCCATTTTCCGATTTCCATCTGTTCTTCGTATCAGCCTACCGCCGTTCAACCCGTCCCAGCGACCGTTCAATCGTTAAGTTCGACCATTAGCTGCAAAACACTTAACAATCTGATTAGAATGTGCTATATTACTTTGTGTTTGTCGAATCCCATCCCCGCCGATCATCCCACCTCGGCAACATTCAAACGTGCGAACGTTCAAACGTTCTAACCAGCTTCACTCATAACTCCTTACCCCTCAATCTTTTTGCCGACCCCCACCCTCTAAACCCATGCGCTACAATCTTTTACAAAAAAGGTGGGGGGAGGGGGGTGCTTCCCTCCGGCCCATTGTTCTACCTTGCCTTCCATCTTCCGTATGCTCTTCCAAGTTCCGTATCCCGCAACTCCTTTATTTGCCACTCTTACGAAAACACCGGGGGTGTGGGGGTATTCTTCCCATTCTGGAACGGGGGCCCCCAACCCGCACCAAGCATCCACTGCCCCTCTAACTCCCATGGAATCATATCGTTTGCAGACCCCCACCCACTAACCATAATCGAATCATATCGTTTCGAGAATAGGGGGAGGGAGGCCTTCCTGGGCTCTCAACATTGCAACCTTCAACCTGCAAACGTTACGACGTGCTTTTCGTTGCCTCCCAAAAGGACAGTAGCTTTTCCGCAACACGGGACTTCGCGCCCATTGTGCGGCGCTCCTTCACCTCGCACTATAAAAGTGCACGCTGGGGCGAAGCTCGCCTCGCGCGCTTGGCCGCCTCACGCACTTTGGTCATTGATTGATGGGAGCCGAATCAGGTCGACCCCGACCGCGTCGGAGTCGTCATTGAAAACTTTATGGGCACACTGAACCGCGCACAACTGGAAAGTCTCGAACGCCGTGGCTTGCAACTCACCATCCTGGCCTCCGCCTTTGTTCTGGTGCAGGCTGCCGGCCTCGCCATGTTTATGTACCCGCTGGTGTTCCTCCGCCCCGTCGGCAACAAGTGGACACTTCGCGTGGCCTTCTTCGGATTCTGCGCCCTCACGCCGCTTTTTGTCGGCTATTTGCTCGACCGCCAGCGCACCGTGCGCAAATTAAAGGAGCAGATTCTCGAGGAGCTGGACCGCCACGTCACGCTGCAGCACCAAGCCAGCGTCGACCTGCTCCACACCATGCCCGATCTGAATCATTTCTGGGATCGCCTAACCATGGAATACCGGAGGGCCATGTCCATGCAAAAGACGCTTTCTCTCTTGCTCGTGAAGGCCAAGCCTGCGAATGCCTCGGCAAAAGTCGACCGTCTTACGGGCGCCATTGAGAGTGACGAAAGCTCCGAAGCCTGGAGCGATGCCGCCAAGGCCATGTCGCGTAAGCTGCGGCCCACCGATTCCGTCTACCGGCTAGCGACGGATACGTTTGCTCTGGTTCTCCCGGAAACGGACGTCTTGAATGCCAGGCGCATCGCCGTCCGCCTGCAGGAAGAACTGCAAGGTGTCCGCGCCAAATACAATCTGGCGTTTGACATTACCGCCCACAATTATCCCGAGCACGTGAAAAGCTCGCACGAACTCGAAGACATCGTGAAGTCCCTGCTCCCTGCGGAGTGGTCCGCCCCCGCCGAAAAAGTTCCCGCGGAGAAAGCCCCCGTGGCGGAAAAAGTTCCCGCGGGAAAGGCTTAGGCGAAGGAGGAAGTGGCACCGAAGGAAATTTTAGAGGAGCGCCTGTTTCAAATCCGCAATTAAATCTTCTTTATCTTCCAAACCGATCGAAACGCGCACCGTTCCCGGACTGACGCCCGCACGCTGCAATTCTTCGCTCGTCATGTTGTAGTGCGAACTGTAGATCGGAAGAATCACCAGCGACTCGACGCCGCCGAGACTGGCAGCCATCAGGAACAGCCGCACGCGATCGCAGAAGCGCCGCGCCGCCGGCAGCCCGCCCTTCAGGTCGAACGCCAGCATCGAACCAAATCCGCGCATCTGCTTCTTCGCCAGGGCGTGATCCGCATGCGATTTCAAGCCGGGATAGTGCACGCGCGCCACTTTCGAATGCTTCTCGAGGAACTTGGCGACGGCGATGGCGTTTTCACATTGGCGCTGGACGCGCACGCCCAGCGTCTTGACGCCGCGAATCAGGAGATAGGCGGCCCCGGGATCCATCGAGCCGCCCAGATAAATGATCATCTGGCGAACGCGCTCCATCCAATGCGAATTGCCGATGGCGACGCCAGCGATAATATCGGAGTGGCCGGCGAGGGCTTTCGTAGCGCTGTGAACGACCATGTCGTAGCCGAGCGCGATGGGATTTTGCAGGACGGGAGTGGCAAACGTGTTGTCGATGATGGAGACAAGTTTGTGCTTTTTGGCGAAAGCGATGGCTTTGTGAGTGTCGACGAGTCGAAGCGTGGGATTGGTGGGCGTCTCGACGTAGAGCACTTTCGAACGCGGCGTGACGAGATTTTCGATGCCGGCGAGATCGGTTCCGACGTGCCGGACGGTGATGCCCATGTTGGGGAAAACGTCGCGCATTAAGCGATACGTGCCGCCATACGTCTGCGCTGTGGTAATGAGTTCGTCGCCCGCTTTGAGCGCAGCGAGCAGCGCGGAAGAAATGGCGGCCATGCCGGATGAAGTGACAATGGCGGCTTCCGCGCCTTCGAGGGCCGCAATTTTCTTTTGTGCGACGGTGAGCGTGGGATTGCCGTAACGGGTGTAGATATAGGCCTTGTTTTTCCCCTCGGCCCAGCGCTTCATTTCCTCGGTAGAGGAAAAAGTGAAAGTGGAGGAGCGGATAATTTCGGTGACGATGGGGCCGTTGATGCCGTGGCGGTTGGGTTCACCGCCGTGAATGGCTTGGGTCTGCGGGCCGAACTTTGCGGGCTTGGTGGTCTTCATGTGGAAGAGTGTGCACCTTGCGGGCAACCAAAAGCAGCCTCCAAATTGGCAGGGCGCGGACAATTTGGGCTGGCTGGCGCGGCTTACAAATTGAGTGCAGAACCAGGGGCAAAGAGCCCATGAAATGTAATCTTGCGGCACAACAAATTGGCCGTTGAGAGCTATGGGTCTGCTACAATTCCTGCCGATCTAAATCCTGCGAGGCCTGCCATGCGCATTCTAGTATCTCTTGCAACAGCACTTCTCATTGTTTCCTCGGGATTCGCCCAGCAAACTGCGCTCTCTCCGCAGACGCCACCCAAGGCACTCCCTGAACTGGAGCACTTCAATACGGTAAATGTGGATGGCAAGGCCGATCCCTGCGATGATTTTTACAAATATGCGGATGGCAAGTGGCTGGCTGCCCACCCAATTCCGGCCGACCAAGCGACGTGGGGGGTGTGGAGCCCGCTCGATCTCTGGAATGAAACGGTGCTGCTGCTGGCTTTGGAACAGAACTCAGCCAACGATCCAAACCGCACGCCCAGCGAGCAGAAAGTGGGCGACTTTTACTTTGCGTGCATGGATACGAAGGGCATCGAGGCGCACGCAAAGGAGTGGCTGAAACCCGAGCTGGAGCGCATCGCCCGCATCAGCAACAAGTCTGACATTGCAGAAGAGATCGCGCATCTGCACCAATCCATTCCGGGCGCCTGGGAAGGAAACGACAATGAGACCAATGCCGCGCTGTTCGGCTATTCCGGCTCGCCCGATTTCGATGACGCTTCGCACAACGTAGCCATGATTGACCAGGGCGGAATGGCGCTGCCGGGGCGCAGTTTTTACCTCGATCAGGACGACAAAGCCAAGGAAATCCGCGCAAAATATCTGAAACACGTTGCCAAAATGCTGGTGCTGGCGGGGGAAAAGCCCGAGCAAGCCAAGACCGATGCAGACGTGGTAATGGAAATGGAGACGGACATGGCGAAGGCGGCCATGGACCCGGTGGCACGGCGCGATCCAAAGAACATCAACAACAAGATGTCTCTAGCGCAAGTGAAAGCGCTCGCGCCCTCTTTTGACTGGGACCGCTACCTGAAGCTCGTCAAGACGCCGCCGACGCCTCACTATATCGTGACCTCGCCGAACTTCTTCAAGAACGCAGAGACCATGCTAAACCAGCATCCGCTCGAACATTGGAAGATTTACCTTCGCTGGCGGATGCTGCACGGCAACGCCAGTACGCTGAGCGAGGATTTCGTCGAGGAAGACTTTGATTTTTTCCGGCGCACACTGGTTGGCGCGAAGGAAATGCAGCCGCGCTGGCGGCGCTGCGTGCGCAGCGTGGATGGCAACCTGGGTGAAGCCATGGGACAAGTCTACGTGAACCGCGCTTTCCCGCCCTCGAGCAAGCAGCGAGTACTGCAGCTTGTCAAGGACATCCAAATCGCTTTGTCAAAAGATATCGAAGCTGCCGACTGGATGGCGCCGGAAACCAAGAAGCAGGCGCAGGAAAAACTTCACGCTACCCTCGACAAGATTGGTTTCCCCGATCGATGGCGCGACTACTCAAGCGTTACCATCGGCCGCGAGAGTTCCTTGCTCAACCGCCAGCACGCCACGGCTTTCGAGTTTCAGCGGTGGGTGAACAAGATCGGCCAGCCTCTGGACCGCACGGAGTGGGGAATGACTCCGCCGACCGTCAATGCCTACGAAGATCCACAGTCCAATACCATCAATTTTCCCGCTGGAATCCTCCAGCCGCCGTTCTTCGAGGCCAAGCAGGAGGACGAGGTGAGCTATGGAGCCATTGGCGCAGTCATCGGTCACGAAACCATTCACGGTTACGACGACGAGGGGCGCAAGTTCGACGCTCACGGCAATTTGCGAGACTGGTGGACCGCGAACGACGCCAAGGAATATGAGGCGCGGGGCAAATGCATTTCCGACCAGTACACGCAGGAAGTGCCGGAGGCCGGCCCGGGCGTCAAGCAGGACGGCCATCTCACGCAAGGCGAAGACACTGCCGACAACGGCGGCCTGCACTTAGCCTTCATGGCGTTGCAAGACGACTTGGCCCGCAGAGGCAAGAACATGGACGAGAAGGGAGCAGACGGACTCACCGTGCTGCAACGATTCTTCCTGGCTTACGCATTTAGCTGGTGCGAGCAGTCTACTCCGGAGCTAGTGCGCACCATGGTGCTCACCAACCCGCACTCCTATCCCCGGTACCGCGTAAACAACGTAGTCGCAAACAGCCCGGAATTCCGGCGAGCCTTCGGCTGCCACGAAGGACAAAAGATGGTGCACGAGCCCGCCTGCCGCGTCTGGTGACACGCGCTCTTTGCTTCATCCTCGACGAGGCGCTCGCCGCGGCGGTTGGGTTCGCCGCCGTGAATGGCTTGCGTTTGCAGCGAACTTGGCGGGCAACAAAAACAGCCTCCAAATTGGCCGGCGCGCGGACAATTTGGGCGGGAGTAACGGGATGCCGACTTTCGTTGGTAAGGTCGAATTGAAATCAGGTTGTCGCGTCCGCCAGACAGCAACCCAAGCAACCCAAGACCCAGGTTCAAACTACGAACCTGGGGCACCCTCCGTGTGGGTTTGATTCGCAAGCGCGCAAGAACTAATTCGTTCGATCAAGGCTAACTTGAAATCCGGGATCCTCATCCGGGCCACCCGCCAAAATCAAAAGTCCAACGCTTTCAAAACCCGAAAGCATGGGCCACCCAAATTCGTTTTAGGAATTATCGTCCGGGCCACCCACCCAGTTCCTATGTCAGGTCGGCTTCCGCCGGAAGCATAGGCCAATCAGTGTCCCTATCGCCCCGTACAAAATGAAATTGCCACCGAATTCGAACAGCCCGACCAGGATTTTGTCCGATAGAGTTAAAGGATTCGCAAGGCCAGCGAGTGACGGTGGCCATAGCACAAGAAGAATGGATGGTTTGACCACATGGTAGGTCGCTATGGTCATCAGCGTGAGCGCAACGAGCACTCCCAAGCACCCAGAGAGTAGGAACCAATGCCTAAGCCGCTTAATGCCCAAGCCGACGACCACGAGGATTGCGAGGCATGTTAAGAACAAGAGCCACAGCATAAGTTCCTCTCTGTCGTATCGCTCGTATCCCAATCACTGTTGGGGCTGTTGCTGGTTCCGCCAACGGTTTGAGTCTGCTTTCGATCCGATCATTCCTTCATTTGAAACAATAATGTACCGGACGAATTGCGATCGACACTATTCGAAGTTCTTGAGCATCCAGATGTCGCCGCCCTGGGGGCGGAAGCGGTCGAAGAGGACCCACTTGCCGTCGGGAGACCAAACGGGATAGTCGATGCGGCTTTCGCCATCGGGGAATTCGTAGACCTTAGAGGGCTTGCCCGTTGTGACCGGCGATACCCAGAGTGTCTTGTGCCCGACTACGTCCATGATGAGCGAATAGTCCGGAGAGAAGGACATGTGCGAACCGCCGACGATTTCGCTGTTGAGCGGAACCGGGTCTGCAGCAGTGAGAGGCACCTGGTAGGTTTGAGGCTTTCCACCGCAAGGGCAACGGAAGACCACGTTGGCTCCGTCACGCGACCAGCGGAGGAAGTGCCCTGTCACGCCGATCTTTGAGAGCTGGCGTTGTTCGGCGCCGTCGGACTTCATCACCCAGACTTCCAGACGGCCACTGCGGTCGGATTGAAAGGCGATGTAGGAGCCATCGGGAGAAAAGAAGGGATTGATGTCGAGCGCGCGGTCGGACGTCAGTTGCGTCAAGCCGCCGGTCGCGACGTCAACCATCCAGATATCGGCGTTGCCCGCGCGAGAAGAGAAGAAGACTAATCGTTTGCCATCGGGCGACCATTGGGGCTGAAAGTCGCCCCCCGGCCCCTTGGTCAACTGCCGATTCGAATGGTCGGCCAGCGAATGCACGTAGAGGTTCATCTCGCCATTGCGATCGGAATTGAAGGCGATTTGTGTTCCGTCCGGCGACCACGCGCCGCGGCTGTCTTCGCGCGTGCTGGCAATGACCTCCTCCGGATTGCCAGTGACCGAGCCGGTTTGAGAAGAGACCGGCAAACGCCACAGGTCCGCGTTCTGACGCAAAATCGCAAATGCCAACTGCCCGCCTGTCGAGGACATCGCCAACTGTACGTCCTGGCCAGAACCCATGGTCACCTGCTGCGGGGTACCGATTGGTGCGCCGTTTCCTGACACCTCCATGCGCCAAATATTCAGGCCGCCGCCCCGGTCAGATGAAAAGTAAATCTGTTTTCCTGAATGGGACCATGCTGGATTGAGATCGTGATATCGGCCTTCGGTGAGAGCAGTTATCGAGCGCGTCGCGACGTTGACAATTTTTATACTGAATTTCGTGCGCTCTAGATTCTGGAACACGATGTTCTTGCCGTCGGGAGACCAGTTCGGTTCCAAGTGGTCCACGGCTTCGGAATTGTCGGAGGTGATCTGCTGCGGGTTGTGCCCCTGCGCATCGACGATCCAGATGCGCCGGGGACCGGCCCAGGAAGCATCCACGGCTATACTCTTGCCGTCGGGAGAGAAGGATGGATTGAAAGCGTTGTTCAGAAATTTTTCTTCGGCGCCGGAGGCGAGATCCTTTCTCCAAATGTCTCCACCATCATACTGGCCGAATACATCGCCGGGCTCGAGCTTGCCGCGAGGCTGATTGGAGCGAACGAACAAGATACTCCGGCCGTCGGGAGTCCACTTCGGCTGGATGTCGTCTCCGGTCCCGGCAGTCAATTGTTGCGGTTCTCCCTGAAGCGCTTTGACAAATATCTTCTTGAAACCGTTGACTTCCCCGCAGTAAGCCAAACGTTTTTCGTCGAGCGCCCAAGCGGGAAACTCGTGGAGACCTTCCGTGGTGGTGAGCTGAACGAGCCGCGCGGCGGAAAGCGGATTAACGGCGTTTCCAGCGAAACCTTTGCGGAAAACGTAGCCCGCAAAAAGAACGGCGAGAATGGTCACAACTGCCCACACCGCGCTGCGGCGGCGAACCGGGGCTTGCACGGCAACGGCAGTTCGGGCCGTCGCGCCGGATTCCAGCTCCCGCCGCAGGCGCTTAAGATCGGCATTCACTTCCGCGGCGCTTTGGCAGCGCAACTCGCGATTCTTTTCCAAGGCCTTGCCGATAATTTCTTCCAATTTGGGGGAGAGACCGCGCTTCAACTGGCCAGGCGGGACGGGAGTTTGGTTCAGGATGGCGTTGAAGATGGCGGCAGAAGTGGCGCCCTGAAAAGGACTGCTTCCCGTAGCCATTTCGTAAAGCACGACGCCGAAAGAGAATAAATCGGTGCGGGGATCGAGTTCCTGGCCGAGCGCTTGCTCGGATGACATGTACGCCACGGTGCCCAATGTTGTCCCCGGCGAGGTCTGCTGCAGGTCGTCAACTCCCAGTGTCGCCGCGGCGTCGTTGGCTGCTGCGCTCTTGGTGGAAGTCACTTTTGCCAGACCGAAATCGAGAATCTTGGCGTGACCGCGGCTGGTAACGAAGATGTTGGCAGGTTTGATGTCACGGTGAATGATTCCCTTGGAGTGAGCGGCGTCGAGAGCTTCCGTGATTTCGATGGCTAAATCCAGCAAGCGTTGGAGTTCCATCGGGTGCCCGGCGATGATGTGCTTGAGAGTTGCACCTTCCAGGCATTCCATGGCGATGAAAGTTTTCCCGTCGGACTCGCCGATTTCATAGATGGTGCAGATGTTGGGATGGTTCAACGAGGAGGCTGCTTGCGCCTCCCTCTCGAATCGTGCCAGGGTTTGCGGGTCAGAGGCTAAATCGTCAGGGAGGAGCTTCAGGGCGACAAACCGGTGCAGCCGCAGATCCTCGGCTTTGTAGACTACACCCATACCGCCACCGCCAAGCTTTTCCAGGATGCGGTAGTGGGAGACGGTCCGACCTATGAGAGACAGGGAGTCCGACATTTGACGCTCATCTTAGGTTCCGGCCCCAGTCAAGTCAACGAAGAGAGTCGACGAGCAAACAGGCCGTTGCTGCGAGGCTCTTGGAGCGTGGGCGGTTGCCAACTCGCTAAATCCCAAGTTGAGAAGAACATGCGAAAGAAATGGGTGTATACTCCGGCTACGCGAAAGAGCTAATTGGTCATTCGGGGAGGAGTCTCTATAGCGGGAAACCAAACTTTGATTTGAGCCCGGCCGAGCGCTGGGGAGCAGTGAATCGGCCGCACTCAGCTTGAGAGGGTGCAATGAAGCAAACCTTCGCTATCGGTATCGGAGGCGCGGCCGGACAGGGAGTCGCCACGCCGGGCGACATCTTTGCAAAAATCTTCAGCCGGCGAGGCCTGCACCTGAATGCGTATAACGCCTACCAGTCCATCATCCGCGGCGGCCACACTTTACTGACGATTCGAACGGGCACGGAAAAAGTCACCAACATGGGTGACCGCATCGATCTGCTCATCCCCCTGAATCAGGACACCATGGACCGGCATCTGAAGCTGCTCACTGCCGGGGCGGCGTGTATCTATAACGCGGACACGATCAAGCCGGGCCCTGCCGCCGAGGGAGTGCAGCTTTGCCCGCTGCCGGTTTCTGAGTTGGCGGACATCAGCAGGAATAAGGTTGCGCAGAACACGCTGGCGATCGGCGCCGGGCTGCACATGATGGGTATCGGATTTCCGGCGCTGGAAGAAGTCCTTCGGGAACAATTCAAGAAAAAAGGCGATGCCGTGGTGGCGGAGAACGTCAGCGTAGCGCGGGCCGGATATGACTATGCTGCGGCACACTTCGCGGCGTTTCCGAATCCGCTTTCCAAGACTGAGAACCGCTACGCGATTCTGAGCGGCAATGTCGCCATGGCCATGGGTGGCGCGGCAGCAGGCGTGAAATTTTATTGCGCTTACCCGATGAGTCCTTCTACCGGTGTGCTGCATTGGATGGCGGCGCACGCTCGCAAAGCCGGCATTATGGTGCGGCAGGTCGAGGATGAAATCGGCGTGATCAACATGACCATCGGCGCGGCTCATGCCGGTGTGCGGGCCATGTGCGCGACATCGGGGGGTGGATTTGCGTTGATGAGCGAAGGCTTGGGCATGTCCGCGATGATTGAAACGCCGGTCGTGGTTATCAATTGTCAGCGAGCAGGTCCGTCCACAGGTGTTCCCACGAAAACCGAGCAAGGCGATCTGTGGCAAATGCTCGGCGCGGCTTTCGGCGATTACCCGCGAGTGATCGCGGCTCCGCTGGACATAGGCGATTGCTTCAAGCTCATCCCCGAGATCTTCAACATCGCCGACCGATTTCAGTGCCCTGGTCTGGTGCTTTGCGATCTGCTGCTTTCCGAGGGCCGGCTTAGCGTGCACCCGAACGATCTGGATTTCAGCCCACCCGTCGATCGGGGCGAACTCATCAGCAATGCCAACGGCAACGGAGGCCAGTCCTCGGCTGGTACGAACGGGGATTACAAGCGCTACAAGATCACGGAGAGCGGGATTTCGCCGCGCGCTGTTCCTGGCGTTCCCGGCCATATTCATACGGTAGCAACGGACGAACACATGGAAGACGGCGTGTTGATCAGCGATGAGTTCACCAATCCGGTCAAGCGCCGGGCCATGATGGAAAAACGTATGCGCAAGGTGGCCGGGATTGAGGCCGCGGTGCCGCCGCCAACTCTTTCGGGCCCGCGCGACGCCGACGTTACGTTGATCGGCTGGGGATCGACGAAAGGTGTGGTCGAGGAAGCCTGCGAGATTCTCAGTGAGCAAGGAATCTCGGCAAGTCAGCTGCAGATTCGCTGGCTGGTGCCGTTGCACGCCGATGCCATTCTCGAAATTTTGAAAGGCTCGCGGCACACCATCATCGTGGAAAACAATTACAGCGGCCAGTTTGCCCGCTACCTGCGCAGCGAAACCAGCTTTGTGCCGGACGGGCACATTCGCAAGTACGACGGCGAACCCTTCATGCCGCACCACATTGTGGAGGCGGTGAAGGAACAACTGGCGGGAAAGACGCAATGGGCGGGGAAGGCGCAAGTGTCCGTGCCCATGCACGAAATTATGGTCTGAGGAGGAGGCGACGATGGCGACAGGCGTACAGCGTGCGAGTCAGCAACTGACCATGGCGGATTTGAAAGGCAAGGTTGATCCCGACTGGTGTCCGGGCTGCGGCGATTTCGGCGTGCTCGCGGCGGTGCAAAAAGCGCTGGTCGAGTTGCGCATACCGAACCACAATGTGGTCACCATCAGCGGCATCGGATGTTCCTCGAACTTCCCCGGGTACATGAATACCTACGGCATGCACACGCTGCACGGCCGCGCGCTGGCGGTGGCCACAGGCCTGAAGCTGGCGAATCACGAGCTGACCGTTTTGGTGACGGGCGGCGACGGTGATGGGTTCGGGATCGGCGGGAACCACTTTGTTCACTCGATGCGCCGCAATGTGGACCTGCTTTACATTGTGATGGACAACCAGATTTACGGACTAACTACAGGCCAGACTTCGCCGACGAGCCGCCTGGGGATGAAGACGAAGAGCATGCCGTTCGGCAACATCGAAGCGCCGGTGAATCCTATTTCGCTGGCTCTGGCGGCAGGAGCGACGTTTGTTGCGCGAGGTTACAGCGGAGAGCAAAAGCATCTCACCGAGCTGATCAAGCATGGCATCGAGCATCCGGGGTTCTCGTTCCTGGACGTGTTCAGCCCTTGCGTCACCTACAATCATGACAATACCTATCAGTGGTTCCGTCCGCGCGTGAAAAAGCTGGAAGACGATGCGGGTTACGACGCGACTAGCTGGACGGCGGCGATGGAGAAGTCTTTGTTGTGGGGCGAGGAGATTCCCATCGGGAAATTCTTCGAGCGTACCGACGTGCCCACGCTGCATGGGGCCGAGCCGGTTCTAAACGATGGCCCGCTCGTCCACGCCGATCCTACGGTGCCTCCCGACGCAGTTCGCTCGTTTATTGAAGAGTTGATGTAGCGGTGGACTCAGAGAAGAAGGGGTTGTGCTTGCCGAAGAATGGGCAGGCGCTCATCCGTTTCCGATATCCCAACATACTCATGCTCAATTTATCGGGGCTGGTTGTGTGGCGCCTGCGTGCCAGATGATCCAGAAAGATGAGAGCTTTGCCGTTGCACGCGGGTGTTACGTGGCGCTGACTCCGGTTTGGAAGCTTTCGTCGGGAACCGGCTGTGGGCTGCCGGGACGGCCGCGCCATCTGGCGAAACCTTCCTTGACGAGGCTGGAAATGGTATGGCGATTCTGATAGATCAATTTCAGCCACGCCACAGGCCCCATTTGCGGGAAATAAATTCCTCGGAAACACATGCGGGCAATGAAAATATTGATGCGGTGGCCCAACTCCTTGTCCTTGAGCGAATCGACGGCTTGAGCCATGGCTTCCGGGCTGTAGGCATTGGCCCACCCTTTTCGCACTTCGGCATGGGCTTCCTCAATGGTCATCTTCAGTGGCGTGTGGGCCATCGCAAAGGGGATGAACTCCTGCCAATGCTTCGGGCGCGTCAATCGCCCGGCGGCCTCCAGCCTTTTGTAAAGCGGCGTGGCGGGCAAGGGGGTAAGCAGTCCGAAAATGGGCAATCCTGCGGGCCAGGTGCGAATTTCTTTCAGAGTGCGCTCGGCAACTCCCACGGTGTCGTTGTCCATGCCGAAAATAAAGGAAGTGATGGCGAAAACGTTGCGCTGCGCCAGGCGCTGGAGCACGGCGGCATATTCGCCTGGTTTGTTGAAGCCCTTGTTTACGTCAGCCAAGTTGGTGGGATCAATGGATTCCATGCCGATGAAGACCCATTTGCCGCCGGAGGCGGCGATGAGGTCGACGAGTTCCTCGTCGCGCAGGAGATTGGCGCTGATCTGCGCGACCCAGTGGACCTGGGCGCCGGCGGCAATGATGTCGCGTAGCAGAGATTTTGTGCGCTTGATGTTGATGGCGAAATTGTCGTCGATGAAGAAGACGGCGATCTGGCCGCCTTCGGATTTGGCGCGAGCTTTCAAGAGGAGCAGCTCGTTGACCACGCTTTCGTTGGTGCGGAAGCGGATGGAGTCGCCAAAAAAGCCGGTGACGGTGCAGAATTCGCAGCCATAGGGACAGCCGCGTCCGGACTCCATGGGAATGATGCGAAAGGTGCCCCAGCCTCCAGCAATGCTCTGGAGCGTGCTCTTAAACATTTTTGGAACTAAATTAAATTGGTCGAGATTGATCTTGTCCCACGGAATCGTTGGATATTCCTTGAGACTGGGTTTGCTTTCCTGGCCAAACGCGTCCACCGGGGCGTAGACATCCTTGAGCTGGCCGCGCGCGGCATCGGCGACGATGCGTGGCCAGGTTTCATCGGCTTCGCCGAGAGCCACGGCGTCGGCGTGGCGCGGGCCGCCGTTTCGGCCGAGGGCTTCGTCGGCCTCTTCGGTGACGTGAGGTCCGCCCATCACGACGGGAACACCGACGGCGCGGATGGCATCGGCCATGCGGTAGGCCTTGGCGATCATGCGGGTCATCGCGCCGATGCCGACAAGGCCGATATTTTGTTCGCGCACAAAACGGGCGATACCGGCTTCATCCATGGGCTGTGCGTTGCCGTCGATGAGCACTACTTCGTGGCCTTCGGGAGTCAGCGACTGGAGGAGAAACATCCAAAGGTGGGGCATGAAATTGCGGGTGACCCCGTTGTCGGGGTTGTACAGCAAAATGCGCATATGCTCTTCTCCGATTAGAGAGCGAGTCCGAAGAGCTGAGCCGGACAAGCCGCAACGTACGCGATATGACGGTTTGTTGTATGGGGTCTTTAAGGGGGACAACAAACTCACGATGACGATAACACGTGGTGAATTGGGGGGAAGAGAAGAATTGAGGGCGGGGTCGAAACAGTAATCAGGATGTGGTGCAGCGTCGAGTCACGCGCGCGAAAGCGAAAGGGATAAAAACAAAAGTCCCCGAAGCCCTGGAACGGCCTCGGGGACAAGATTACGAAATGAAGTGGTCTGCCAAATGGCGAATCATGGAAACGGCAGATAAGTCCAAAGGTCGTCCAGGTAGCCTGGGGGGGCGCCGGCAGAAGAATCAAGGCCCTCTCCGCCGAAGATCCAGACGTAATGATTTACGTCCGGTTGCCAGATCGCTGTCCCGCGGCGCCCGCCAACAACGTTGTTGACAAACGGTATGCCGTTGGTGAGATAGGCGCCGCTCTGGTTGACGTTGCTGGTGCCCTTCCACCAAATCCACTGGCCGGTGCTGCTCTGGTATTCCCAGATGTCGTTCAGGAATCCCGTCGATTGCGTCACCGAGGAAGCGTATCCCCAGCCGCCGAAAAACCAAAGGTTCTTGGACGCATCAGTCCAACCCACGGCTCCCCAGCGGGAACCGGGAACATTTGCCGCCGCTGCGGTGGTCTGGGTGCCGTAAGTACCGGTCTGATTAGCAGTATTGCCGCCGGAGATCCAAATCCACTGGCCACCTGTGAATTCCCACAAATCATTGAGAATCGCCCCTTGAGGAGTTCCAGTCCCCGTCGAATCAAGACCGAAACCACCAAAGAGCCAGATATTCCCGGCGGTATCGGCCCAAAGAACAGCAGCCTGGCGGCCACCGGGAACGTTAGCTGGCGCACCCGTGCCCTTTACACCGTAGACGCCGTTCTGGTTGGCGGTGTTCGAGCCGGCAACCCAGGTCCAGAGGCCACTGTTTACGTTGTACTTCCAGAGATCGTTCAACAGCCCTTCCTTGCCAGCGGAATCAAATCCCTGGCCGCCAAAGACCAATACGTTTTGCCCGGTTGCGTCCGTGAACGTCGCGTTGGCTGCAGCCCATCGTCCTCCAGGAATATTGCCCGCTGCGGCGGTGCCCAGCGTGCCATATATGCCGCTTTGGTTGAAACTGTTAGACCCTCCCCGCCAGATCCAGTTACCGGGGAAGCTGCCATCGCCATTGAACGCGGTGCCGGGAACGAATTCCCACACGTCGTTGAGCAGTTCCGCATCCAACCCGCTCGCGGCGTACCCCTGGCCGCCAAACATCCAGAGATTGTTGGAGGCGTCGGTCCAGCTAACTCCACCCCATCGCGAGCCAGGGGTATTAATCGCGGGGTTGGCGACACCCAGCGTGCCGTAAATGCCGTTTGCGTTTTCGGCTTCGAGCTGAGGCCAAGTGCCATTCCCGGAAGGGCCGGCATTAACGGGATTCCAAACGCCATTAAAAAACCAAACGTCGTTCAAAAATCCCGGAACTTGAGCGCCAAAGGGCGATATCGCTGGAAACCCGAAGCCGCCGAAGAGCCACTTCCTTCCGGAGCTGTCGCTCCAAGTCATAGCGAAGTCCCTGCCGCCTGGAGTGTTGAGATCCTTGACCGGAATGGGGTTGACAGCGCTGGCATAGTTGTTCGCTTTGTTTGTACCGGGGCTGTACCACGATATCCAATTCCAGTCGTTATGCTGGCAATCGACCAACACGTCCGACACATTGTGCACCGCTACGGCGGTGTAATTGAACATGTTACACGGTTGGGGCTGGCTCGTAGGTTGTAGAAACACCGACACATTGTAAATACCCCCGTTAGTGACCTGCGTGGGGAAGGTAAAACTTGTGTTACCTGTGACGAAAAGATCGTCACCGGCATTGTCCTGGAGTTCGACGGTATTACCCGCACCAGGAACCAGCCCGACAACCGAACCGCCAATGGTGTACGCTGCCTGAGTACAAATGACTTGGACATTGTTAATGCTGGTGTTGAGCGTTCCAGTGCCGTTGAGCACCGTGCAGATTTGCCCAGGATTGGAAGGCTGCGTAAGAATGGTCACGGCATAGGCGGCTCCTCCCGCGAGTGGCGTTGCGAAAGTGAAATTAACGTTCCCCGTGCCGGTAATCGTGAGTTTGTCGGTTGTGTTATCCGCCAACACCAGTCCAGATCCCACTAATCCGGATACCGACCCGCCGACAGTGAAAGTGTTGCCGCAGGTTACCTGGACGTTGGTGACGTTGGCCAAAGCCGTACCGCTTGCGTTGGTGACGCTGCAGTTCTGAGTGGGAGTGGAGGGCTCCGTCTTCACCGTAACCTTATAAGCTCCGCCGCTGGCGATCGAGGTCTTGAAGGTGAAAGCGCCTCCCGGCGCCGTAACGGGGAAGTCGTCGCCGCCATTGTCTTGGAGGATAAGCCCAGTCCCGGTCAACCCAACTACCGTTCCACCAATCGTGAAGGGACCCCCGCCCGAGCCTGAACCTCCGCCCGAACCGGAACCTCCACCCGAACCGGAGCCTCCACCCGAACCGGAACCAGATCGGGAGCCTGCCGGCAAGCCGCTGCAAGCCGCCAAAAAGAGCGACACCACCAGGAGGGATGCAAAGAACGAAGATTTCAATGGAGAATTCATAAAGTTTCATTACTCCTAGTACCGCCCTGCGACAGGCAGGCTGCGGCGGCTTTCCACAAACTTGGGTCACCCAGTTGTGTTCGCAGTGATCGCCTGGGCACGATCATGATCGAGCGATGAGATTGAGGAGAAAACCGCCTCCGAACAGGCAATTCCGCCGGAAGGCTCGAACCTTTTTTAGGTTAGGGTAGGGTATGCAATTGAATCAATAAGTGAATCGGGAGCTGTGCCCACTTGAGCATTAACTTTTCGCCGCGCCGTTCGTTACAGGCACACCTGTTCAAACGGACAGGTCGTCAGGCTTCTTCTTCAACAAGCTGTTCGCCGTGGGCGGCTTTATGGGCGGCGATGACCTTTTCTGCAAGCTCGTTGGGCACATAGTCGTAGTGCGAAAACTCCATGGAGTAGGTGGCGCGCCCCTGCGTTTTTGAGATGAGGTCGTTGGCGTAGCTGAGCATCTCCGCAAGCGGCACTTGCGCTTTGATGATCACGTTGTGGCCGCGGCTTTCGCTGCCGGAGATGCGTCCACGGCGGCCGCTAAGGTCGCCCATCAGGTCGCCGGAATATTGATCGGGGGCATAAACCTCGACGTGCATGACAGGCTCAAGGAGCGCGGGACGCGCCTGTTTCATCGCTTCCTTGAAGGCCAGCGAGCCTGCAATCTTGAACGCCATGTCCGAGGAATCGACATCGTGATATTTGCCGTCGTACAGGATGGCGCGGAAGTCGACGACGGGAAACCCGGCGAGGAATCCGCGGGCCGCGGCATCACGTATGCCCTTTTCCACGGAGGGAATCCAATTCTTGGGGATGGCCCCGCCAAAGACATCATCGACGAACTCGACGCCCTTGCCGCGCTCGACAGGCTCCATCTTGATGCGGCAGACGCCAAACTGGCCGTGGCCGCCGGACTGTTTCTTGTGCTTGCCTTCAACGTCGGCTTTGCCGCGGATAGTTTCGCGGTACGGGACTTTGGGCGGCTTTAACGTGAGATCGACGTGATAGCGCTTGTGGAGCTTGGCGACGACGACCTCGATATGCTGCTGGCCGGAGCCGGCAAGCAAGAATTCCTTGGTTTGCGGATCGCGTGAAAAACGGAGGGCGGGATCTTCCTCGAGGATTTTATGAATGGAAACGCCGATCTTGTCTTCATCGGCGCGAGTTTTTGGTTCAACAGCGAAAGTGATGGAGGGCTCGGGTAGTTGCGCCGGCGAGTAATAGATGGGCCCGGCCTTGTCACCGAGAGTTTCGCCGGTGACAGTTTCCTTCAGTTTGGCGATGGCGCCGATGTCTCCGGCGTGGAGTTCGCCGACTTCGATGAGCTGCTTGCCCTGAACCAACTGAATATGCTGGAAGCGTTCCGGGATATTGCGATTGTAATTCCAAAGCGTGGCGTCATTTTTCAACACTCCGCTCTTTACCTTGAAATAGTTGATGCGGCCAGTGAAAGGATCGGAAAGCGTCTTGAAGACAAAGAGCGAAAGCGGCTGGCTGTCGTCGTACTTGCGCTCGACGCGGTCGCCCTTGCCGCCGGGCTCTTTGAAGCCGACCTGAGCGTGCTCATCGGGGTGCGGGAAAACGTCGGCGAGGAAAGTGAGCAGGCTGGCCGTGCCGATGTTGTGGCACGCGGAAGTCATCAGGACGGGAAAGATTTTTTCAGCGACGATGGCTTTGCGGACGGCGGGAATGAGGTCGTGGATGGGAATGGTGCCTTCGCGGAAAAACTCTTCCATCATTTCGTCGTCGCCTTCGGCAATCATTTCGACAAGTTTTTCGTGGGCTTCCTTAGCTTCGTCGGCGAGCGCGGCGGGAATTTCTTCGATCGAAGGCTTCCCATCGCCGTCGGGCTTGTAGATGTGCGCTTTCATGGCCACTAGATCGATGACGCCGCGAAATCCTTTTTCACTTCCGATGGGCATTTGAAGGGAGACCACGTTGCGGCCGAAAACTCCCTGCAGCGATTCCATGGAGCGTTCGAAACTGGAAAGCTCGCGGTCCATCCAGGTGAGCACGAAGGCGCGGGGAATGTCGTACTCCGTGCAATAGTCCCAAACTTTTTCCGTGGTGACCTGCGAGCCGACGTGCGCGTCAACGGCGATCAGCGCGGCATCGGCACCGATGAGCGAGGCCTTGGCTTCGGTAATGAAAGTGGAATAACCAGGCAGATCGATGAAATTGATTTTGACTTTGTCGGAAGATCCGGAAGGGCTGGCCGGCGTGGCGGGCCATTCGGCATGGGCGAGACCCGTTTGAATGGAGATTTTTCTGGCGATTTCTTCTTCGTCCCAATCGGTGGGGGTGCTGCCTTCCGCGACTTTTCCCCAACGCGGAGTCATTCCCGCGGTGAAGAGCAACGACGACACCAGTTGGGTCTTCCCGGTGCCGCCGTGGCCGACAATGCCAACGTTGCGAATGTCCCTGGTGAGATAGCTCTTCATGTAAACCTCCAGAAGGCGAGGTCCGTGCGGAAGAACTGGGCGCGGGCCTGCGCCAGGCAAGTTATAAATGAGGGAGGAGAACGTGGCCGCTGCGCCTGGGTCCCCGAGGGGCGGGGGCGCAGGTCGACTGAATTGTCCCTGGTCCGATCTCCTGACGAGGCGGATGCTAGCACAGGGAAAGGAATGGAGCAACGCGAGGCAAGGAGAAATCAGATGGAGCAAGTCCGTCGCGGTGGGAGAGCAAGTCGCGCCGATAACAGGGAAAAAATACCGGGACTAGTACCCATAGGGGTGGAGAAGATTTTCGCACTTTTGCTCCCGTCCCTTGAGTGGAAAGGACTTAACAAAACTGCCGGTTTCTCGATCCGCGGTACTTCCCTTGCACACGACCGGAGCGGGGAATCGCGCACCGCAACGAACCGTTGGTGAGGCGCTGGGTTTATGGAGTGCAGATTGGCCCGCAGTGAAACCCTCCGCGGAGAGCCGATCGGAACGAGAAAGAGATTAAGGAGAAAGATCATGGAAGAGAATCTGGAATCGAATCAAAACGGACATAGCAAAGAAGCTCTGAGCTTGACGGCGAATCGCTGGCTTCTGGTGGCCGTTGTGGTGCTAATTGTGGGGGCGGGGCTGGCGTTTGGCTACGGCTACCGGCAACAGCTCATGGCCAACCATTTGGCGGCGCAGGCGTCCGTGGCGAACGCGACGATAAACGAAATGCAGGGACAGTTGAACACCTTGACGGCAAAATTGAATGAAGTGACGGTGGCGCAGCAAGCTGCTGCCGAGGCACAGGCGAAGGCTTCCTCTGCTCATCCGAATGCTGCCGGAGCAAAAGCCGTGGCCGGAAAGCGGAGCGCGGCGGAAAATAAACGGCTGAAAGAGCTCCAGGCGCGCATCGACGAACAACAGAAGCAGTTGAAAGACACGCAGGACCAGGTGGCCAAGAACCGCGCCGACCTGGAAGGGAATCTGAATTCCACGCGCGATGAGCTGAACGGTTCTATCGCCAAAACCCACGAGGAATTGGTAGCGCTGGCGAAGCGCGGAGAGCGCAGCTATTTTGAGTTCGACCTGACAAAATCCAAGGAGTTCCAGCGGGTTGGACCACTGACGCTTGCACTGCGAAGGACAGACACCAAACACAAGAATTTCAATCTGGACATGATTGTGGACGACAACCGGCTGACCAAGAAGAACGTAAACTTGTACGAGCCGATCTGGATCCACACGGAAAACGATGCGCAACCGGTGCAGGTGGTGGTGAACAAGGTGGAGAAGAACCTCGTGCACGGGTACGTGAGTGCGCCAAAATACAAGCCGTCGGAATTGGCGGTGAGCAGTAGCGCCAGCACTGGTACGCCCACCGTTACCCCGGTGGCGGAACACCCGCAGGCGCCGGACCAGAATCCCCCGACCCCGAAGCAACCCGAATAACCGAAGTCAATAGCAGAGAAAACGGCAGGGCCGACTCCCCAGGGCCCTGCCTTTTTTTTGTGGATGTTGACTACGTTTTCAGCGAAACGGAGCGTTACGGGGCTAGGTCGAGAGCAGCCTTGAGGGACGTTTTGCTGGATTTGAGGACCTCGAGGGAACGCCGCCAGTCGGTGTGGCCGGGGAATTTCAGGACAATCGCGTGGGATCCAGCTGGCAGTTTTAGGGTGGCGGGAGTGTTGCCGTGGAACTTGTCGTCGATGAAGATCTCTGCCCCGTCCGGATCGGAAGAGATGGTAACGGTGCCGGCAGCTTCGGGCGCTGCCGACAACGGCAAATTCACATTCGCATTCGCGATGGCAGCCGGCTTTTCGCTGGAGTTCGGCGCCGGTGAGGAAGTTTTCTCAATGAGCGGGACGGCGTTGGGATAAAAGCGGCGAAGGACGTTGAGAAGATCAGTGGCGCTGAGGGCGAAGCCGATGCCGGTGACATTTTTCTTGATGAGTTTTTGCGTATTGATGCCGATGACTTCACCGCGGGAGTTGAGCAGCGGACCGCCGCTGTTGCCGGGATTGATAGGCGTGTCGGTTTGAATCCAGATGCCGGGACCGGCGCTGGGAAATGTACCGACGGCGCTGACAATGCCTTTGGTCACGCTGAAAAGCATGGCGTCGCCGGGATTGCCGATGGCCAGGACATTTTCGCCCTGGTGGACTGTAGAGGCGTCGGCGAGGGTGAGATGAGGAAGCTCACTTTTCATTGAGGCAACGTCTACTTTTGCGAGGGCAATGTCCAGGTCCGGCTCGACGTGAACGACTTTGGCTTCGAGTTGCTGGCCGTTGGAAAGTTGCGTTAGGAGAGTTTCCTCGCCCCGGGCAAGATGGGCATTGGTGACAATGACGCCCGTGCCGGTGACGAAGAACCCGGAACCGGCTTTGTCGATTCCCTTTAAATAGACGACCGCAGGCTTGGCCTGACGGACGAGTTCTTCGAGAGAGAGTTCCGGCGCTAGGGCAACGCTGGAATCAGAAACTTTTGCCGTGATGCCGCCAGTGAACGTTTCGGAAATGGCTTTCAGTTCGACGTCGAAATGGTCGGACTTGAAGAGCCAGTATTCGCCGCGGTTGCGGCCGTTGAGCGAAATCCAATTCATGGGGCCTTCGGTGAGCTTGAGTTCCCTGCTGGCATAACCGGCAAGACTGATGCGCGCGACCACAGGATGCTCGAGGCGCGAGCCCATGGACGTTCTTGTTTTGTGGAAGTACCCGCCGGGAAAATCTTTTTCAAACGGAGTAGTGCCAACGACTACGCCATCGAACTCAACAGTGGCCCCGGGCGGCGTGCTGGTGATTTGTAGCTTGTCCGCGAGCGCTCGCGGCGGACACAGCAGCAGGAGCAGAAGCGGACCAAGAGTAAGCTCCGAGCGGGAAACCATGAAAGGACCTCGCCGGATGGATGAACCCGCGCATTAAGGTACCACAGGGGTAACTAGGGAGCAAGAAGCGCTCGCTGGAGGAGCGATTCGACGAACTCGCCCTTGCCTTCATTATACGCAATCCGATCGTTACGAAAGCGAGCTGCCAGCGAGCGCTTCAACTTGCCATAGTTTTCTGCTTCAGCAGAGTGGGTACGCAAAAAATCTCTCAGCGCCAGATGGCGGCGATACTCCCGGCTTTCTGGAGGACACACATAGAGGTGGTGCTGGGGAGATCCGGGCGGAGCATAGAAAGCTTCGCGGCCTGCGACGCCAAGATCGCCCCGATGCACGTACCCGATGGAAGCGAGTCGCTGGATAACCAGAGGCAGGTCGGAGGCGGATTTCAGAAGCACGTCGATGTCGATTACGGGCTTGGCCGCCAACCCGGGCACGGCGGTGCTGCCCATGTGCTCGATCGCGGCCGCCAAGCTACCCAGCGCTTCGGCCAGAGGAGACCGTAGAATCTCAAACGTGGCAGGCCAGCGCGGGTCGTAGTCAACAAGAACTACAGGGTTGGCACATTCGGCGATTTTGCCGCGGTGGCCGGAGCAAGAGAGGACGGGCAGGCGGGGATACTTGGGGAAATGGGCATCGGTGAGGGAAAGATTGCAGAGGAGGAAAACGGAATTGCGATCCGATTCGATCTGGCGAGCGTGGACACAGTCCGCGCAGAGACCTGCTGCAGTGCTGTGCTTCGTAGTGCATTGCTTCTCTTCCATCCACGCAGCATAGCGCAAGACGCCGTCTTTGCTCTCGCGGAAGACTCGTGGATCGGAGCGGGAGCCGGTCGTCGGACACCTTAAACAATATTTGAGGTAGAATCGCCCTTATTGCGAGACGGAATCCCCGCTAGTCTCCACGGAGGCCTCGTCCACCAGGGAGCGGTTCATGAAAAAAGAAGAAGTTCGGGCGCGCATTGAGGAGATCGGAATCGTCCCAGCGATTCGCGTATCTTCGACCGAGGAAGCGCGTTTCGCGGCTGCTGCTGTTTCTTCCGCCGGAATCCCCATCGTGGAAATTACCATGACGGTGCCGGAAGCGTGCGAACTGATCCACGACATGGTCGCGCACGCCCCGGACATCATCGTTGGAGCCGGAACGGTCCTCGACCCCGTAACGGCTCACCGCTGCCTGGAGGCGGGAGCGCATTTCCTGACCAGTCCTGGCCTGGACCTCGGCATCGTGGAGCTCACGTTAAAAGCCGATATCGTGACCATGCCCGGCGCGCTTACTCCCAGTGAAGTAACGGCGGCTTGGAGAGCCGGCGTGGATTTCATAAAAGTGTTCCCGTGCTCGCAGGTAGGAGGCGCAGGTTACATTCGAGCGCTGAAGGGGCCCTTCCCCAGCGCCTCGTTTGTAGCGGCGGGCGGCGTCACGCAACAGACGGCCTCAGACTTGATCCGCGCGGGGGCCACGGCTCTGGGAATCGGCAGTGAGTTGATTCCCCGGGAAGCGATTCGGCTTCGCCGCACAGAACAAATTGTCGAACTGGCGCGAAGGTTCTTAAGCATCGTGCGCGCCGCGCGCAAGTTGGCGCCTCCTGCGAAAGAGCTCGCTGCGCGCCACTGAATCAAGCCAGCCGTCCAGAGTCGAGAATCAAGTCCGCTGCCAGTTGCTCAGGTTCCAGAGGAGTCCTCTGCAAAATCCGCTTCCGGCGCAGGGAGCTTGTCGCCTTCCCTCGCGAACCAAACGTACAAGGTTGGCAGCAAGAAGATGCTCAGAGCCAGAGCGCCTATGAGTCCGCCGACGATAACAATTGCAAACGGACGCTGCGAGTCCGACCCGATGCCACGCGACAGCGCGGCCGGCAATAGGCCAAGCGTGGCTACAAGCATAGTCATCATAATGGGACGAAGCCGAAGCACAGCCCCGTCGACGGCAGCGTCTTCGATCGAGTGGCCCCGCGCGCGCAACTGATTGATATATTCCAGCATGATGACGCCGGTTTGCACCGAAACGCCGAAAAGCGCCAGGAATCCGACGCCTGACGAAACGCTAAAGTGCGTGCCGGTGAAGAGGAGAGCGAGCAATCCTCCGATCGGCGCCATCGCCACGTTGCCGAGAAGCAGAAGCGCCCACTTAAAGGAACGAAACATGGTGTAGAGAATGCCGAAAATCAACAGAAGCGTCAGCGGAACGATGACGAGCAGCCGGGCTTCCGCGCGCTTTTCACTTTCGTATTCGCCGGCCCAGTCGATGTGATACCCGCGCGGAAGCTGGACCTGTCTCTCGACCTTCTTGATCGCTTCCTCGACCGCGCCGCCAAGGTCCCGCCCGCGCACGCTATACTTGATGGCAATATATCTTTCATTTCCTTCGCGGTAGATTTCAGAAGCGCCTTCTCGCTCTTCGATTTTGCAAAGCTGCGCCAGCGAAACGCGCTCGCCAGTCGGCGAAAGCAACCGAATGCTCTCGATGGCTTCCCGCGTATTCCGAAATTGCGGAAGGTAGCGTATAACCAGGTCGTATCGCCGCTCACCTTGCAAGACCTGAGTGAAAGTCGTGCCGCCAACCGCGGTCTGGACGGCATCTTGGACGTCGGCGACGTTGACTTGATGACGCGCCGCTTGCACACGGTCCACTGCGACGTCGAGATTGGGTTGTCCGAGAACCCGAAAGACCCCCAGATCCTCGATTCCCCTCACTTGCTTCATGGCATTGACGATCTGGTCCGCCATCCCATCCAGAATCTTGAGGTCGTCGCCGTAAATCTTCACCGCCAGTTCGCCTTTTACCCCGCTCACCGCTTCTTCCATATTGTCCGAAATGGGCTGGGAGAAATTCCAGATCACTCCGGGAATCTTGTCCAGTTCGCGCTGCATGGCGGCGATCACTTTTTCCTTGTCCTGGTGGAATACCGGCCGCCACTTTTCTTTCTGCTTCAAATCGACGAAGTATTCGGTATTGAAGAAGCCGGTCGTGTCCGTCCCGTCATCCGGGCGCCCGACCTGGCTGGTGCATTGCGTCACTTCAGGAAAAGCGCAAAGCAGAACGCGCGCCTGGTTTGCCAGCCGCGTGCCTTCCGTAGGTCCGGTGCTGGGCGCTAGCGTGCCGCGTACCCACAGCGCACCTTCGTCCAGATGCGGCAGAAACTCGGAGCCGATAATTCCACCCAAAGTAAGATAAATGGTAGCCGCAAAACTCACCGCCGCCACACTGACCGTCGCGAACCGGTGCTCGACCGCCCATCGCACAGCGTTGCGATAGTGCAACTTCAAGAATTCCATTACCGGGTTACGCCATTCGCGCACGCCCTTGCTGAACAACACGCTGGACAGGACCGGCGCAAGGACCATGGAAAATAACAGCGCGCCGAGGAGCGCAAAAGCCACCGTCCAGGCCATCGGATGAAACAGCCGCCCTTCCACGCGCTGCAGGGTGAAAATTGGCAAGTACGCGGTAATGATAATGCCGATTGCGTAAAAGACGGGCCGCTGCACTTCGTGCGCTGCTTCGCGGATGCGCTCCATCGGCGTCTTGTAGCTGCTGCCGCCGTGGCTCAGGTGCCGGACAATGTTTTCCACCATGACCACAGCACCGTCCACGACCATTCCGAAATCCAAAGCGCCGAGAGACAACAAGTTTGCAGGAATACCCTTCAGTTTTAGGCATGTCGCCGCGAACAATAACGCAAACGGGATCGTCAGCGCGACAATGATGGCTCCACGGACATTCCCAAGGAAAAGAAAGAGAATGATCACCACCAGAATGATCCCTTCGGTGAGATTGTGCAGCACCGTATGCGTAGTGAAGCGGACCAAGTCGCTTCGGTCAATAAACGGAACTACCTTCACGCCCGGCGGCAGGATTTGCTCATTCAGCTCTTGGACCTTCGCGTGGATTCCCGCGAGCACTTCGTCCGCATTCGCACCTTTGCGCAAGAGCACGATGCCCGAAACCACATCGTCGTTATCGACGATTTCACCGTCTTCCCGATGAATCGCCCGCGCAAACTGGCCGAGCCGGATCTTGGGCCCTTGCAAAACGACGGCAATATCTTTTACACGCAGCGGCGTACCGCTCTTGGTCATAATGACGGTGTCTTCAATATCGCGAACGTTTTTGACTAGTCCCACCTCCCGAACATTGATCTGTTGCAGGCCGGCCTCGATGAAGCTGCCGCCCGCGTTGGCGTTGTTGTTCGTCAGTTGCTGCTCCACCTGGGCGAGGCTCAGTCCGTAGGCGATCAGTTTATTGGGGTCAATGCGTACCTGATATTCGCGCGTCGGCCCACCGAAGCTGGCGACGTCGACGACATTGGGCACGGACTTGAAATTCTTTTCGATCACCCAATCCTCGATGGACTTCAACTCCATCACGTCGTAGCTCGGGTTTGTGCTCTTCAGCGTGAAGAAGTAGATTTGCCCGACAGGGCTCCAGTCCGTGCCCATCTGCGGCACGACCCCCGTCGGCAATGTCACTTGCGAAAGCCGCTCCAGAACCCTTTCCCTGTTCCAGGCGTTCTCTTCTTCGTCATCGAAAATCAGCTTCAGGTCCGAGAGCCCGAAAAGGGAGAACGAGCGCAAATGCACGACATGGGGAATGCCGTTCATCACCACTTCCAGCGGAATCGTGACCTGCTGCTCGATCTGTTCCGCGGAGATTCCCGGCCATTGCGTGATGATCTCGACGTAGTTGTTCGCCACGTCGGGGTATGCTTCCACGGGAAGCTGATGGAACGAAATCGCGCCCCACACCAGCAACAGCACCGCGCATCCCAGAACTAGAAGGCGGTTCTCCAGCGAAAAATCGACAAGTTTGCGAAGCATCTACTGTTCCACCGCGTTCTGAAATACCAGCGCGTTCTGAATCACTTGCTGGCCGGGCCGCAAGCCCGCAACAATCTCTTGCATGTTGTTTGGAAGCATTTGACCGACAGTAACCTCGGCTCGCCGGAACTTCTTGTCACCGGTCGGCATATACACCCAGTTGCGATCGTGCAAATGCAAGATGGACGTCGCCGGAACGGTCGCATACGTCTCCTTTTTCTGGCCGTGGAAGGTTGCCGTCACAAACATGCCCACGCGCATCAGTCCGGGATTGCGCACCTCGATGCGTACCTTTGCCGTGCGAAGCGTTGGATCGAGCACCGGAAGCACGTTGCTGATCCGCCCCGTGAAAACCTTTTCCGGATAAGCGTTCAGTTGGATTTCAGCATTTTCCCCGACATGCACGCTGGCAAGATCGTTCTCGTAAACGTCGCAAACAATCCATACAAAGCTCAAGTCCGAAATCGTAAATGGATTC
>Ga0210400_10000091_pt1 | contig 122282 bp, 113 predicted proteins | sample IncBWH26MmetaG_FD_155456 | JGI IMG/M metagenome (GOLD analysis project Ga0210400, IMG submission 155456) | Forest soil microbial communities from Barre Woods Harvard Forest LTER site, Petersham, Massachusetts, United States - Inc-BW-H-26-M | ecosystem: Environmental > Terrestrial > Soil >... | reverse complement strand
AGTAGTCGATCATCACCGGCGTGGCAAACAGATGATCCACCGGGACGTCGAAAAAACCCTGAATCTGCGCGGCATGCAAGTCCAGCGCGAGAATGCGGTTGGCTCCAGCACGCTCCAGTAAACTTGCCACCAGGCGCGCCGAAATCGGCATACGCGGACGATCCTTACGATCCTGCCTCGCGTACCCATAATAGGGTAACACTGCCGTGATGCGCTCCGCTGAGGCGCGCTTGAGCGCGTCCATCATCAGCAGCAATTCCATCAGGCTCCGGTCCACCGGCGTGCAGGTAGGCTGGACCACGAAAACGTCGGCTCCGCGCACGTTTTCCTGGATTTGAAGATGAACTTCGCCGTCCGCGAACTGCTTCACCGTGACCGCGGCCAGCGGGCAGCCCAGCTCATAGCAGATCTCCGCCGCGAGAGCGGGATTTGCATTGCCCGTGAAAACCTTGAAGTGGTTGAACCTCATCGCGCGTACCGGCTTCGGGGCGGCCATAAATCGTCGTTAGGGACAACGTGTTCCTGCAACTGACGCCGCCACATCCGCTGGTAGCTACGCCTGGCGACCAACCGGGCCGGCACCAGAGCACAGTCCCGGAACACCCGATCCCTTTCCAACACTTTTCGGGCACGCTCTCGATCGGCAGCGGACCGGAACACACCAAAAATGGCCGACCCGCTTCCCGTCATTCTGGCCGCCGACACGTCCGACAGCTTGCTCAGAATTGTTTTCAGCTTAGGATATTGCCGGAAAACGACCGCCTCGAAGTCGTTCCTGCTGAGCGCACACGCCAGATCCGCGCGGCGCAATTCGCCCAGCGCACGCACGAACCCCTGGAAACCATTTATTTTATTTGACGATCCGGTGAAAGTCAAACTTCGGCCGAGTTCCACGTAAGCAGGTCCCGTCGCAACGTGAAGACCTGTTGAGACCACCAGGATGTTCTGTTCAGCGATTTCCGCGAGTCCGTAGATTTCAGTCCCGCGTCCCAGCGCCACAGCGGTACCGCCTTGGAGGAAAAAAGGCACATCGCTGCCTAAACTTGCAGCGATTTGTTCACTGGAAACTTCACGTCCGATCAGGACCGGAAGAGCCAACAGGATAGTCGCAGCATTGCTCGATCCCCCGCCAAGGCCGCCACCCATCGGGATCCGCTTGGTCAGGCGAAACCGGATGCGGGCGGTCGTTCGGGCCGAATCCAGAACGGCCTGCGCGGCACGCAGGATCAGATTGTCCGGAATGTCGACGTTGCCATCCAGCGTCAATTCGGTCCGGCGAGCGGGCTGGTACTCGATTTCGATGGTATCGGCAAGCGAGATGGTCTGAAAGACAGTGCGAAGCTCGTGGAAGCCGTCATCGCGTTTGTGGAGAACCCGCAGATCCAGATTGATCTTCGCCAGGGACTTGAGTTTAACGGTTCTCACGCTGTGCTCTCGGATGCACGCATAAGACGTCAAGAGGCTTTTTGAGAAGCTTTGCGCCTTGGCGTCTTTGCGTGAACATTGCTGTGCCGAAATCTTAGTAATGCAACATAGATCGGATATCGTAGCCGGGCAGCTTGTCCCTGCCCTTCAGAAAATCCAACTCGATCACGAATCCCAATCCGGCGACCTTGCCGCCAAGCTTTTCCACCAGCTTGGTGACTGCAGCAGCCGTGCCGCCCGTGGCCAGGACATCATCAACAATCAGGACCTTCTCGCCGGGTTGGATCGCGTCGCGGTGAATCTCCAGCGCGTCCATGCCGTACTCGAGTTGATATTCGACGCGCTCGGTCGCCGCCGGCAATTTTTTAGGCTTGCGGACCGGAATGAATCCGGCGTTCAACGCATACGCAACCGCGGGAGCGAAAATGAAACCGCGCGCTTCAATTCCGACCACTTTGTCGATCCCCTTGCCGACGTATCCAGCGCCCAGCTCGTCGATCAGCGCGCGCAACCCATCGGCGTCCTTCAGCAGGGTGGTGATGTCGTAAAACAGAATTCCGGGTTTGGGGAAGTCCGGGACTTCCCGGATCAATGCCTTGAGATGGTTCATTGGGGAACCGTCAATTCTACCATCGAATTTTGCTATCGGATCCGCAACTTATTGACGATATAACCTAATGTGGACCAGCGCGAGGATTTAGCGGTCATGATCTGGTGGCCGTTCTCGCGGCTCATCCATCAGATGCATCATCGTGGGACTCGGCGTGTGGTGCTGCTGTGGAGCGTTCTGTGTGCCACTTCGATTGGCGCGGCGCTCGCCACCGCGAACTTGCACTCGATCCCGGTCAACCTGGGGCCGGTACATTTCAATTTCACCATTTATCCGCCGCTGACCATCTGCCTGCTGATCGCTCTTTGGCTGGGTCCAACCTGGGGGATTATCCCGGCCGTGATTACCAGTCTCGTGGTGACGCATGCGCACGGGATGACGCCGGTTCTGTCCCTTTTGTTCGCGACAGGAACGCCCATTACACTCACGGTGATCTGGATCTCGATGGCGTCCCAAAATGTTTCGCCGGCGCTGGACCGCTGGTGTCACCGGCTGCGCTTCGCCGTGGCGGCACTGGTCGGCGCAGGCGCATCCTCCGTCGTGACTCTGATCTGGGATTTTCAGGGCAATCTCCAGCTGCCCGCAGCCGAGGCGCTGTGGAAAGGCTGGGTGCTGGGCGATTCTTTGCAGGCGGTTTTCGTGGCAGGTACGCTGCTGCGCCTTTCATACCGGCCGGTCCGGCGCTGGCTGAGCGCGCAGTTGATCGAGCGGCCGTCCCACCAGATTGATACCCGCGTTTACATCACCGTCTTCGGAAGTGTGTTCGCGGTTCTCATCATTCCCGGCGCGTTCGCCGCCAGGATGCTGGTATCGGCCGTTAATTCAAGCCAAGCCATCTCGCTGAACGCCTTGAGGAACGTACTCAGCGAAACCGCGTTTTTTCTGGGCATGTATGCCATCGTTCTGATGGCGGCCGCGATCTCGTTCGCTTTTACGCTGGGAAACCGGTTCGCTTCTATGATCGCTACGCTTCGCGCGCAAGAGGCCGCAGAAGCCGAATTGACCGTCGCGAAACGCGCCGCCGAGGACGCGAATCGCGCTAAGAGCGATTTTCTGGCGAACATGAGTCACGAAATTCGCACGCCCATGAATGGCGTGATCGGCATGGCCGGATTGCTGCTCGACACCGAACTTGCACCGGAACAGAAGGAATACGCCGAAGCGGTCCACAGCTCGGCGACGCACTTGCTCACCATCGTCAACGAAATTCTGGATTTTTCGAAAATCGAAGCTGGCCGCCTGGAGCTGGACTCGGTGGGGTTCGATTTGCGAAAAATACTGACCGAGGTCTGCGACATTCTCGGTCCCAGCGCACGAAAAAAAGAGCTGAAGCTTCGTATCCATTACCCCGCGGAGGTGCCCGCTCGCTTCATAGGCGACCCCGGCCGCGTCCGTCAGGTATTGCTGAACCTGGCAGGCAACGCCGTCAAGTTTACGAATCGCGGCCAAATCGAGATCCGCGCCGGACACGACGGGCAACGCGTGACGCTCTCGGTTTCCGACAGCGGCGTCGGCATCCCGCAAGACAAACTCGCAGTTCTATTTACGAAATTCACTCAGGTGGACACATCCACCAGCCGTAAATACGAAGGCACTGGCCTCGGCTTGGCGATCTCCAAAAAACTCGTCGAGCTGATGGGCGGCTCCATCGGCGTCCGGAGCGAACTAGCCACAGGCTCGACGTTCTGGTTCTCCCTGCCTCTGGCACTCGACGTTGCTTCGCCCGAGCACGTTGCCGAACCCGCTGGCGCAGTGTGTCTGCCGCGTCTCCGCGTGCTGGTGGCGGACGATAATGTGGTCAACCAGCGGCTCACCGTGCGCATGCTGGAAAAAATGCAAGTCCGTGCGGATATCGCGTCGAATGGACGGGAGGCGGTCGAGATGTTTCGACTCCTTCCCTACGATCTGATCCTCATGGATTGCCAGATGCCTGAGATGAGCGGATATGAAGCAACGCGCGAGATTCGCCGCACGGAACGGCCCGGTTCCCACGTCAACATCGTCGCGCTCACTGCCGAGGCGGTCGCCGGATCGCGAGAACGATGCCTGTCGCACGGGATGGACGACTTTATTTCGAAGCCCATCCAGTTAGCGACGCTGGCCGCTACCGTCCGAAAGTGGTCCGGTCGGCAGGCCGATTCAAAGGCCGCCGAAAGCGTGCACCTAGCCGAATAACCGGCAAACCATCAGGAGATGTGGAACCCGGGGGAGCGCATCAACGGAGTTTCGTGTGCCTCAAATCCACGGACGTCGGCCCTGGCGGGCCCCATGCGCAGGCGAGCTTCCAGTTCGCTGAGCTGCCCGGCGGACCCGTTGGCATGCACTTCGACGCGGCCGTCGTCAAGGTTTCGAACCCAGCCAGTCACTCCGACCTCGTGCGCGGCGCGCTCGGCAAAATAGCGGAATCCGACGCCCTGAACACGACCGGAAATCAAGAATCGTTTTGCGATCAAAGCCGTCCTTTCAGTAACTTAACTTGATTCAACTTAAGTAATTCATCTAGGCCATCCGGAAAACACACGTACTCCGATCCTAGAAGGAATTCTCATGCTATGATTCTGTCAAATCGAATTGCCGGAGGCACCAGCTCACGTCCGGTGCTGGGGACACTTTTGATACGGCATCTGACTCTCTTCCTGATCGCTGGGTCCGCCATTGCGCGGGCGCAGGACTTTGTCTCCCTGGAGCAAGCCTCCGCCAGGACCGGCCAGGAGCGAGGCGCGGCATATGAGGGCGGCACCATCTCCGTTCGCGCTCAAATTGGTTCGACGCCCGTTTGGGCCTTAGGGACGTACTATGTTCCGCTTCGCGACGCCACCGATCATGGGCTGCTGCTCAAGGGTGAGCGCGACCAGTTCGCCGATCTTGCACCTGGAGACTGGATTGAAGCGTCCGGCACCCTGCAGAGCCGCGCGGGGTTGCCGCTCCTGGTTCCTGTAGAAATTCGCAAAGTCCGTCACGATCCCGCACCTGAACCCAAGGATCTGAGCATCGAGGAACTGAACGGGTTCCGCTACCTGGGCCTGATGGTGAGGACCATCGGGACCGTCTCAGGAATCGGAGAGAATCTAGGCGGAAAGAGCCTGGAAGTCACCGATCGCGGCAACACGCTCGCCGTGTTTCTTCCCCGTGGCGCCAATTCGAGCGCCGCCGAACTGCGCCGGATACGCGTGGGCGATCATGTCCGGCTGAGCGGGATCGCGACGCAATACTCGCTCGAAGAACCGCACGACGCGGGATTTCAACTCATGCTGGCCACGCCGCAAGCTGTCGAAGTGATCCCGTCGGCTACTTCCCTGTTCTCGCCGCTGGTCTTGCTGGGCGCGTTCGGAGCGATCGCGGCGGCAGTCGCGTTGTGGTCCATGCGGGAACGGCACCAAGGCAGCCTGCGCCGCTCGATGCGGGCGTTTCACGCATTGAGCGAGGAGATCATCTCGGCGGCATCGCCCGCGGAGATCGCTGAAAAGCTGGCCGCCGTACTGCCGGCGATCACGCAAGCCACCAGCGTGCGGCTGTATCTTCACAACCGCAGATCTAAATCCCTGGAACGCGTACCCAGCAAAACAGAACCGGATCCGATGGCCGTGCCCGTGGATTCAAACCCTGACGGGCTTGCCGGCGGCGCAATCGTCTGCTTCCGGAACCGGACGCTGCTGAACGTGCCGGACGTGCGCCGCAGCCCATTGGTCAGGGTGGACGCGAAGTCGGACCCGCTGCGAGCGGCAATGTTCGTGCCGCTGTTTGCGCATCAGGACGTGCTGGGAGTCTTGGAACTTGGCAATACGCGAAGACTGGGATATTTCACGGTGGAGGAACAAGCCGCGGCGCAGCATCTTGCCAACCAGGTGGCTGCATCGCTGAAACTTCAGGAGCAGCAGACGGTCCGCGAGCAGCTCTTTCGCAGCGAAAAGCTGGCGGCGACCGGGCAACTTATTTCCGGCGTTGCCAGCGAGCTTCGCGCTCCCCTCGAAAGCATTTTGCAACTGGCGACTTCGCTGGCGGCGTACGGCGGTCGCAACGTACCCGAACGCGAATTGCGGCTTCTGGCCGGCGAATCGCAGCGCGCCTCCGAGATCGTTTCGCGATTAGTCTCGTTCGCGCGCCCGGAGGATTCCGCGGCGCGCCACGTCGACGTCAATGCGGTGGTCACCGGCCTGATGCAGTTCCGCGATCCGGAGTGGAAGACGCTCGGGTTGCGCGTGCAGAATCGCCTGAAAACGGAGCCGGTCATCGTGCTGGGCGCGCAGGGGCAGATCGAACAGGTCTTTTTGAACCTGCTGGTGCATGCCGAACAGTGCGCGATGGAAGCTCCTGGGAAGACCATCACGGTGAGCAGCGGCGTCATCGACAAGCGGATGACAGTGGAAATCAGCTACTCCGTCACTGAAAATGAGGCGCCGGTCGCACTCGATCCCTTCGACAGCCGCACAAATGAGAACAGCGCGCTCGGGCTGGCCGTGTGCCGGGGCATCATTCACGGGCATGGAGGCGAGATTCGTTTCGGAACCCATGCCGGAATGGCGCGATTTGAGATTGAGCTGCCAGTGACGCGCAGCGCCGAACCAGCGTCGGCGCCGCGTGCCCGTAAGCGCGCCGGCTCTCTGACCTTGATGCTGGTGGATCCCGATCAGGCGTCGCAACGGCAACTCCTGGCGCTGTTGAGCGCGCGCGGGTATCGCGCGGTTCCCGCCCCGGCGGAAGAAGCTCCGGATCTGGCCCAGCGCCTGCGGTTCGACGCAGTGTTCTGGGCCATGCGACCCTCGAACGGAGGATCGCCGGACCGCCAGGAACGAGTCCGGGCCCATGCGCCCTGTTTCGTCATGCTCGCCGATGCCTACGACGCCGACTTTGCGCGGAACCTGGAACAACAGGGAGGCTTCCTGTTGGTCCGTCCCATCAAAGACGCTGAACTGGATCGTGTGCTGGGCTCCATCGAGAGTCGAACTCCCAACGCGTCGGCGGGACGAGCGGGAAGATAGAGATCGCTGAGAAAGCCGTCTACTGCTTGGCGAGCTGCCGTAACACGTACGGCAAGATGCCGCCGCCACGATAGTATTCTGCTTCCACCGGAGTATCGATCCGAGCCCGCGCTTCGAACGCCTTTCCATCGGCGCTGACCCGGACGCGAGATTTGCCGCTGGAATCGACCGCCGCTGCGACGCCTTCGATCGTGTACGATTCGAAGCCCGTCAGCCCCAGCGATTCACGATCCTCGCCATCAACAAATTCCAACGGCAGCACGCCCATGCCCACCAGGTTCGAGCGATGAATCCGCTCGAAACTTTCAGCGATGACCGCGCGTACGCCGAGCAGTAGCACTCCCTTTGCCGCCCAATCGCGTGAAGATCCGCTGCCGTATTCTTTGCCCGCGATGATCAACAGCGGCACACCATCCCGCTGATAGCGCATCGAAGCGTCGTAGATGAACATCTTCTCGTTGGACGGAATGTAGGTGGTCCAGCCGCCTTCGGTGCCGGGCGCCATCTGATTCCGCAAACGAATATTGGCCAGCGTGCCGCGTACCATCACCTCGTGATTGCCACGGCGCGATCCGTAGGAGTTGAAATCTGCGGGCTTCACGCCCAACGAGATGAGATATTTTCCGGCGGGACTATCGACAGCGATGTTTCCCGCCGGAGAAATGTGATCGGTGGTAACCGAATCTCCTAGAACCGCCAGCGCCCGCACGCCGCGAAGATCGCCAACCGGCGGCGCGGTCTGATCGAAATACGGCGCGCGTTTGATGTACGTCGATTTATCCGACCACGCATATAAGTCGCCCGCCGGTACCTGAATCGAGTTCCATTGCTTGTCGCCTTCGAAGACTTCGGCGTATTCTTTGGCGAACATTTCCTGGCGAACCGATTTCTTCACTGCGGCCTGCACCTCTTCCGGCGAGGGCCAGATCTCGCGCAGAAATACATCGTGCCCTGAAGAATCCTGGCCGATCGGCTCATGCACCAGGTCCAGATCGACGCGTCCCGCGAGCGCATAGGCCACCACCAGCGGCGGCGACGCGAGATAGTTCGCGCGCACCAATGAATTGATGCGGCCTTCGAAATTCCGATTCCCGGAAAGGACTGCGGCGACCGTCAGCTTTCCCTCCTGCACGGCGCTGGCGACTTCGTCGGGTAGCGGCCCGCTGTTTCCAATGCACGTCGTGCAGCCGTACCCGACCAGGTTGAATTGCAGCTTCTCGAGATAAGTCACCAGACCCGCGTCGTTGAGATAATCCATCACCACTTTCGACCCCGGCGCGAGACTGGTCTTCACCCAAGGTTTCGATTTGAGGCCGCGTTCCACCGCTTTCTTGGCGAGAAGACCTGCGGCGATCATCACCGACGGATTCGAAGTGTTGGTGCAGCTGGTGATGGCGGCGATCACCACCGCGCCATCCTGAATCGTCCCGTTCGATGCGATCCGCGCGGACTTCGGAGCAGCTCCCAGCGACTGCAGGAAGTTCTGCTTGACGTCCGGAAGATTGATGCGATCCTGCGGCCGTTTGGGACCGGCGAGCGACGGAACCACCGTCGAAAGTTCCAGCGACAAGGTGTCCGAAAACACCGGCTCCGGCCCTCCGTTTACGCGGAACAGGCCCTGCTCCTTTGCATACGCCTCCACCAGCGCGATCTGATCTTTCGGGCGATTCGTCATTCGCAGATAGTCGAGCGACGCGTCATCGATCGGAAAAATGCCGATGGTCGCGCCGTACTCGGGGGCCATGTTGGCGATGGTCGCGCGATCAGCCACACTGAGAGCGCTCAGGCCGTCGCCATAAAACTCGACGAATTTTCCAACCACGCCCTTCTTGCGCAGCATCTGCGTCACGGTGAGGACCAGATCAGTTGCCGTCGACCCTTCCGGCAGTCGCCCCGTCAGCTTGAACCCAAGCACGGCGGGCAGCAACATGGAGGTCGGCTGGCCGAGCATGCACGCCTCCGCTTCAATCCCACCGACGCCCCAGCCGACGACGCCCAGGCCGTTAATCATCGTGGTGTGCGAATCGGTGCCGACCAAAGTGTCGGGATACGCTTCGCCATCCTGCGAAAAAATCACCGGCGCGAGATATTCCAGATTCACCTGGTGCACGATTCCGGTATCCGGCGGGACGACTCTGAAATTCTTCAACGACGACTGGCCCCACTTTAGGAACGCATAACGCTCCTGGTTGCGCTGAAATTCCATCAGCGCATTGAAACTGAAGGAATCCGCGGTGCCGAACTTATCGACCTGCACCGAATGATCGATGACCAGATCCACGGGAATCAGCGGATTGGCTTTCTTCGGATCTGCGCCCGCTTTTTTCAGCGCGTCGCGCATCGCGGCCAGGTCCACCACGCAGGGAACGCCCGTGAAATCCTGAAGCAGTACGCGCGCGGGACGAAAATTAATCTCTTGCGCAGCGGCCGTCGGATCCCAGGCAGCGACATAGTCGATGTCCGGCCGCTTCACGGTCAGGCCGTCCTCAAACCGCAGCAGATTCTCGAGCACAATCTTGATCGAGAACGGAATGCGTGAGAGCGAAACACCTGCTTTCTCGAGAGCGGCCAAACGGAAAATCTGATAGCTCCGGCCGCCCACACGAAGATCGCCGGCCGCGCCGAATGAGTTCTGACTTTTCATGAGTAACTCTATTTTAACGTCTGTGCGATTTTAAGTGGTGGGTCAGTCCTCGAGATTTGCGTTTTTCATTCATGCGCCGCTCAACGTGCTACAGCCCCATGCGTCAGCTTGGGGCTTGCACGGGCATAACGATAGCCCCAAGCTGACGCATGGGGCTGAATCGAAGCGGGGTTGGAAGTGACGTAGTCACCGAAATTCCCACTTGCATATAGAGTCGGCGCATCGGAAATTGACCCACCACTCGATTTTTACGTGCGGACGTCGAGAACGTGCTGTCAAATTTCGAACGGATTGCCGTACCGGGACGTATAGGGGGGAATGGATACGTTTCTGCACGAGGTTCGCTTCGGGATAAGACAGCTTCGAAAGAGCCCTGTCTTCACGACTGCCGCGATCCTGACACTCGCGCTCGGGATCGCCGCGAATGCGACTATCTTTACCTGGCTCAACGCCGTGCTGTTGAATCCCATCCAGGAAAAGAACCTATAGCCACTCCGCGGTCTTTTCCGCGAGCCGGTATAGAGCGTCCACGGACATTTCCAGATGCTCTTCCTTGGTGTCTTCGATCTTGTTGTGACTGATTCCCCGGAGCGACTGGACGAACATCATCACCGTCGGAATGCCGCAGCGTGAGATCTCCGCCGCGTCATGCAATGGACCCGAAGGCAGCCGATGCGCTTTCCCCGCCACTTCTCTGACCGCAGCCTCGCAGAATTCGATCAACGCGGGATGAAACGCGATCGGTTCGATGTTCCAGATCCGCGACCATTCCACCGTGCACTTCTCCTCTTGTGCAAATCGTTCGCTCGCGTCCCGCGCCTCCAGGTACATCCGTGCAAGAACCGCGGTGTCGAGATCGCGCTGATCGAGCGTGGTTTCACATCGCCCGACCACCGCCGTGACGATCCCTGGAAAGGTCTTGACACTACCCATGGTGCAAACCGCATCCGGATGTTTTCCCGCGATAGACCGGATTTCGAGCGCCAACTTCGCGGCCGCCGCCAATGCGTCTCTGCGGGCAGCCATGGGAGTCGAGCCGGAATGAGCTTCCTGTCCGTGAAATGTGATCGTGTGCCGCTCCACGCCCTTGGTTCCCAACACCACACCCAGAGGAAGATCCATCGCCTCCAGCACCGGACCCTGCTCGATGTGGAGTTCCAGATAAGCCGCGGCGTGCGCCTGTTCTCGTTGCGCGTCGGGAAATCGGTCGATCTCGACTCCGCAGCGCTTCAATGCGTCCTCCAAACGGATGGCGTCTTTATCGGTTCGGCCACGATCCGCCTCGATCGAATGCGTTCCCGCGAATGCCGACGATCCCAACAGGCTCCGTCCAAATCGCGCGCCCTCTTCGTCGGCCCAATCGACAACACGAATAGTGACAGGAGGCCGTCCGTTATACTTCGCCGCAAATCCGCGCAGCACCTCCAGCGCCGACATGACGCCGAGACTCCCGTCCAGCCAGCCGCCATTCGGCACCGAGTCCAAATGCCCGCCCAGCAGCAGCGCTTTGTTGGATTCTCCTTGCAACGTGATCCAGTGATTGCCCGCGGCGTCGTAGTGATGTTCCACTGGCAGCCCGTCGAGCTTTGATGTAAACCACTCGCGCGCCTTGAGCCACACATCGGACCAGGCCACTCTCTGCGCGCCGTTCGAATCCGCGGTTCGCTCGCGAAGCTCCTTCAGCTCGCGCACGGTTCGCTTGGGATCGATGGCCATGTTTAGAAATACATCGGCTCGCGTTTCAGCATTCGTCCGCGTCCACGCTCTCCCACGAATTTTCCGTCGCGAACCTGAATCCTTCCGCGAACCGTCACCACTGAGGGACGTCCCTCGATCTCCATGCCTTCAAATCCGCTATAGTCGCAATTCGTGTGTTGTGCCGTGGCGGACAGCATGCCGCGATAGCCGGTATCGTAGATCACCAAGTCAGCGTCGCTCCCTGCGGCGATGGTGCCCTTGCGCGGGAATAAGCCAAAAAGTCTCGCGGCCCGCGTGCTGGTTGCGTCGACGAAACGATGCAGATCCAGAACGCCGCGCTTCACGCCGTAGGTGTACATCAGATTCACACGCTCCTCGATGCCGGGAATGCCGTTGGGAATTTGCGTGAACGCGTCCCTGCCCAGAACTTTCTGCGACGTGTCGAACGGGCAATGGTCCGTTCCGACCGTATCAATGAAACCCTGCGCCAGCGCATCCCACAGGACCTTCTGATTGCGGCGGTCGCGCAGTGGTGGCGACATCACGTGCTTCATGCCCTCCACGCCCGGCCCTTCGGCGTAAGTCTTGTCCAACAAAAAATGCGGCAGCACCGATTCGATCCAGATCCTCACGCCGCGCGACTTCGCGTTCATCGCCGCATCCAGCGCCGGCTTGCACGAAAGATGCACGACATAACCCGCCGCTCCCGTATTCTCCAGAAACGTCGCGAAGCGGCCGGTGCCCTCCGCTTCCACCGATTCAGGACGGCTGGGCTCATGCCATTCCGGTTCCGTTTTTCCTTCGGCGAGAAGCATCTCTTGCAGCCGGCTGACCAGCTCCGCGTTTTCGCAATGCGCGGTGACGATCACGCCCAACTTCTTCGCGAGTTGCAGCGTCTGGTACATCTCGTCATCTGTAACCCCGAAGAAATTCTTGTACGAAAGAAAAATCTTGAAGGACGCGATCCCGTCCGTGACGATCTCGCGCAGTTGCTGCTCCGTTGCGCCCTCGAACTTGGTGACCGACATGTGGAAGCTGTAGTCGCACGCGCTGTTGCCTTCCGCCTTCGACTTCCACAAGTGATAGCCTTCGAGCGCGTCGTCCAGGCGCGAAGGGCAGCACATTTCGATATAAGTGGTCGTGCCTCCCACCAGCGCCGCGATGCTGGCAGTTTCATGCGTGTCTTTCGCGAACGTCGCCATGAACGGCAGATACACGTGAACATGCGGATCGATAAAGCCCGGAAAGACCAGCTTTCCCGTCGCATCCACGATTTCGGTTCCGGGCGGAGCGTCCAGATTCGGGCCGATGCGCGTGATGGCTTCGTCCTCGATGTAAATATCGCCGCGAGAACGCGAATCGGCGGTGACCATATCGGCATTGCGGATCAGAAGTGGCATCTAATGAATCTCGATTCCCACTTTTTTCCGATACTCCTTCATGGCGTCCCAGTCTTCGGTGATATCGCGTTTCGATGTCACCAGTTGATCCCACGTCACAGACTCGCGTCCCGATGGCAGCTCGACCATTTCAATGCAATGGTCGACAGGACAGACGTTGTAGCACAGGCGGCATCCGACGCAATCTTCCTCGCGAACCAGCGGCTGCGGGCGCGTCTCCACTGCGTCCTGCTTGCCATTGGAACGAACGTCGTAAGCATGGGGCTCGACCGCTCTTCCGGAGGAATCGACCAGATCGATACATTGATGCGCCGTGTCGTTGCAAGCCACGTAGCACAGGTTGCACTTGATGCACCTCGCGGAATCGATGCGTGCGACCGCACGAAAAGACAGATCGAAATTCTTGAAATCCGAAACGCGCGGGAGGCTTTTGCCGGCGAAATCCTGTATTGTCGCGAAACCCTTGGAATCCATCCAGCTCGCCAGTCCGTCGCACAAGTCTTCAATCACGCGGAACCCGTAGTGCATCACGGCGGTGCACACCTGCAGGCTGGTCGCTCCTAACAGAAGAAATTCTGCCGCGTCCTGCCACGTCGAAATCCCGCCCATCCCCGAAATCGGCAGCCCGGACTTGCTCACGACTTCGTCCGTGCCCAGAGCCGCCAGCATATTCAGAGCGATCGGTTTCACGGCTGGACCCGCATAGCCTCCGTGACCGCCCTTGCCCGCGATGTTCGGCGTGAGGTTCAGAGAATCGAGATCTACGCCAACGATGGAATTCACCGTATTGATCAGCGACAGTGCGTTCGCGCCCGCAGCTACCGCGGCCCTTGCCGGATTCACGATATTCGTGATGTTGGGCGTCAACTTCACGATCACTGGAATCTTCGCGACGTCCATCACCCAGCGGGTGATCTGTTCGCAATACTCAGGAACCTGCCCCACCGCCGCGCCCATTCCGCGCTCGCTCATTCCATGTGGACAGCCATAGTTCAGCTCAATGCCGTCAGCGCCCGTATCCTCGATCTGCTTGATGATCGTGTGCCACGCTTCAGGCTTCGATTCGACCATCGCTGAAACCACTACGGCGCGATCCGGCCAGGCTCGTTTGACCTCGGCAATTTCGCGCAGATTGATTTCTAGCGGACGATCCGAGATCAGCTCCACATTATTGATCGCCAGCATTTTCTGGCCGCCATAGTGCCACGCTCCGTAGCGATTGGAAACGTTCAGCACCGGCGGCCCGATCGTTTTCCACACCGCGCCGCCCCATCCCGCTTCGAACGCGCGATGGATCTGAGCGCCGGAATTGGCAGGCGGAGCCGACGCCAGCCAGAACGGATTCGGCGATCGGATTCCCGCGAAGTTGATTCTGAGATCAGCCATTCTGTATCCGTCGATGAATCGCCATCGCCGCGAGCTTTCCATCCTGCACCGCCATTACGGTGGATGCTGCATTCTTGGCGCGAATGCAGTCGCCTCCGGCAAAGACGCCCGCAATACTCGTTTCAAAATCGGCGTCCACCTTTATGAAATTGTTGTTCATCTCCAGACCGAGCATCGCCGCCAACGCTGGTTTCTTCTGGCCGATCGCTTTGATCACCTGATCGCCAGGAATGGTGAATTCCGATCCCGGGACCGAACTCGGCGCGCGGCGCCCGGAAGAATCCGGAGATCCCAATTCCGTTCGCACGCACTCCAACCCTGCGACGTGACCATCCGATGAAAGAACGCGCGCCGGTTGGGCCAGGAATCGAAACTCGACTCCCTCTTTCTTCACGAATTCGAACTCGTGCGGATATGCCGTGATCTCCTCAGCAGACCGTCGATACACCATCGTCACCCGATTCGCCCCCAGCCGCCGTGCGATGGTGGCGCAATCGATGGCCGTGTTCCCCGCCCCGATCACCACCACCTCGCGCCCCACTTTCATCCGGTTGCCATTCATCTTGCTGCGCTCAATGTAACTCAATCCATCGATGATCAATTCTTCGCCAGGAATCCCCAACTCTGGCGTTACGCCGAGGCCCAAACTCAGAAAAATGCAGTTGAAATTCCTTCGCAGATCCCCGAACCCAAGGTTGCGCCCCAGTTCCGCGTTCCGCTGCATCTGTACTCCTAATCGCTCGATCATGTCTACCTCAGCTTGCGCCACTTCGATCGGTTCGCGGAGGACGATGATTCCGTAAGTCGATAGTCCTCCAGCCAGTTCCCGCTTCTCGAAAATCGTGACTTGGTGACCCTGCTTGGCCAGTTCACCGGCGCAAGAGAGTCCAGCCGGGCCAGATCCGATCACGGCCACTTTCTTTCCCGTCGTCGTTGCGACTTGAAAAAACTGTGAACCGTTGCGATACGCATGGTCCATTGCGAAGCGCTGCAGCTGGCCAATCATGATCGGCTTGTGTTCCGATCCCAGCACGCACGCGCCTTCACACAGCTCCTCCACCGGGCAAACGCGCGAACAAGTTGCGCCCAGCAGATTCGCTTCAAAAATCGCCCGTGCCGATCCGTTCAGGTTTCCCGTCGCGATCTTTTTGATGAACCGCGGGACGTCAATGTGCGTCGGGCAGGCATGCGTGCAGGGCGCATCGTAGCAATACAGGCAGCGGTTGGCTTCGACCAGTGCTTCGTGCGCGCTCAATGGGGGCGACTGCTCGACCAGGCCCTTAGTCTCCAAGTTCCCCTCCGCGCGCGACCAAAGGAACCGCCGCGTCCGACGCTCGCATCAACGCAACATAAACCACAGCTGACACGCCAAAGCCCACGAACCACGCATAGTCGTACAGCCAGCGGATTCCCGGGATCGCCAGCCCTAGCAGCGCGATTGCGACGCCGAACACGAGACTGACCAGCGCACGCCAATTCAGCCCGTTCTGATACTCGTACTCGCCTCCACGGCGATACAAATCGTCGACATTCAACACGCGTTTGCGCACCACGAAATAGTCCGCGATCATTACGCCGGCGATCGGTCCCAGCAATCCGGAATACCCGACCAGCCATCCGAAGATATAGGCGCTGTAATCACCCAGCAGTTTCCACGGCATCATCATCACGGCCACCACGCCGGTGATCAGTCCGCCGGTGCGAAACGAAATCAACCGCGGATTCAGATTGGAAAAATCGTTCGACGGAGAGACCACGTTGGCTGCGACATTCGTGTTCAACGTTGCGACTAGAATCGCGACTAGCGCGATGAAGGCAACCAGCGGCTGATGGAACCGCCCTATCAGCGCCACCGGGTCCCAGATCGCTTCGCCGAACAAAACCACGGACGCCGACGTTACCGCCACGCCGATAAACGAATACAGCGTCATCGCCGCCGGAAGTCCCAACGCCTGTCCCAAAGCCTGTGCCTTCTGACTCTTGGCATACCGGGTAAAGTCCGGAATATTCAGCGCGACCGTCGCCCAGAATCCCACCATCGCCGTCAGCGACGGAATGAAGAAATGCAGGAACGACGCCGGAGTTTGAAACTTGCTCGGCGCGCTCAGAACCGGACCGAATCCGCCGGCCTTTCGGGTGATCCACCACAGCAGCAACAATCCGACGCCCAGCATGAACGGCGCACCGATGCCTTCCAAGAACCTAATCGTGTCAATCCCGCGCCAGATGACGACGATGTTCAACATCCAGAAAACACCGAAGCAAATCCACACAATCGACGGCGCCGACACCGCGGGCCACAGGATCTGCAACATCGAGTGGATCGCCTGCCCGCCAATCCAGGTTTGAATTCCGAACCAGCCGCACGCCACCAAGGCACGCAGAACCGCCGGGAGATTCGCTCCCTTCACGCCAAAACTTGCACGAACGAAAACCGGAAACGGGATTCCATATTTGGCTCCGGCATGCGCATTCAGCAGCATCGGAACCAGCACAATCAAATTTCCCAGCAGAATAGTCCCGACCGCCTGCCACCAATTCATCCCGCCCGCGATCAGGCCCGACGCGAGCATGTACGTAGGGATGCACACGCTCATCGCGACCCACAGCGAGGCGTAGTTGTAGAGTCCCCATGTGCGCCTCGATTGCGGCACCGGGGCCAAGTCGTCGTTATAGAGACTGGGATCCTGATTTGTCCGCACTCACCAACCCTTGGCGAGATTCTCCCATAATCCGGAGCTCAATTCTCCGAATCCCGAAGACATACGCCGCAGCCGAAATCAGGACGGCCGTCGCGGACGCCAGAAACGCCAGAAAGAAATCGCCGGTCTGTTGCGTGATCCATCCCGTGAACCACGGCGCGGCTACGCCTGCCAGGTTCGCGAAGCCGTTCTGCACTCCGGTCCACTGCCCGGCCGCGCCCGGTCCCGCGAGCGTCTGCGAAATCGCGAACACATTCGACGTATACATGCCAAACGCGACGCACGCGAACAACAACAGTGCCATCGCGATGGTCACGTCATTGGTGACCTGCACCGCAATCAACACGGTCGACAATCCCAGGCCGCAACCTGCGAACGTCTTCCGGACCAGCGTTGGCGATCCTCCGCGCGCGATCCATCGATCCGAAAGCCATCCCGACGCGACGCTCGAAAGCGCGATCGACAGATAGGACAGCGAGCTGAACACCGCCATCTTCGGCTTCGGAAAGTGCCGTTCCTGCTCCAGATACGGCGGTAGCCAAGTAATCAGGAAATACCAAAAATAGTTCGAGCAGAACAGGCCGATCGCCGTCCAATACAATTCCGGCTGGCGCAGGACGACTCCGAAATTCGACTCCGCTCGCGTTCCCGAGCCCAGGCGCGCCGATTTCGGCATCCACAGGACCCACACGACCGTCCAGATCAACCCGGCGATTCCCAGGACGACAAAAAAGATTCGCCAACCGACTCGCGGGATCAGCAATCCTCCCAGCAGCGCTCCGATGGCCGGGCCCAATTTTGTGCCTGCATCGATGGCGGCATTGGAAAATCCGCGATGATGCTCCGGAAAACAGTTCACGATGATTCGCGAATACCCCGGATACGCCACCGATTCCCCCGCCCCTAGCAACAGCCGCAATGCGAACAGCACCACAAGCGAGTTGACGAGCCCGCTGACTCCGGTCGCGAACGACCACAGCGCGACGCCGGCTGCGAGAATCCAGCACACGTTCAGGCGGTCCACCAGCCATCCCGCGATGTAGAGAAGTTGCGAAAGGGCGTAAGGCCAGAAGAATGCCGACAGCAGCACGCCCAACTGGTAATTGGAAAGATGCAGGTCGCGCTGAATATCGGTCGCGCCGATCGAAAGATTGGACCGGTCGACGTAATTTAGCAAACCCGACAGAACCAGCAGCGCCAGGGCGCGCCACATGGTCCACGGAAGTGATCCCGCTTGCACCGGCTACCAAGTGTAGCTGAGTGACGGTTTGCTAAGTGGGTCTATTTCCGGAGCGTGTACTGCCCGGCCACATACCTCACCAGAAAAACATGCGCAGACGACGACATACTCTATCCTCAAGGAAGAGAGGAAGGAAAGGTGGCAAGTTCACATGCATAAGTAGCCGACTGCTCATCTATCCGAAATCCTCAAAGGCGGGCTGCGCGTGCCGGAAGTCACTCAGCATCCGAAATTGTTAATGGACGTCTTTGTTCGCACCATAGGAGAGAATCGATTCTGAAGGAAATGGCCGAAGAAAGGTACAGGATGTTCGTTCTTGGCGCTGGATTTTCCCGCAGCGCCGGATTGCCGCTCGCCAGCGATCTTTGGAACGAGGTGCGAAACAGGGCCAGCCGCATGACTGGGCGCGCTCAAAAATTCCATGCAGATCTCGAAGATTTTATTCGGTATCGACGAGACTGCGACGGACTAGTCGTCACGCCGGACGGCGTGGATTTCGAAGAGTTTCTTGGCTATCTTGACGTTGAGTTCATCCTTGGGCTGCGCGGATCGGATACGTGGAGTGCCGATGGCAACGAAACCCAGGTCCTTGTGAAAACGTTGATTGGTCAAATCATCACCGAAAGAACACCACAGCCACACGCAATACCAAGTCCATATCTGCGATTTGCTGAACGTCTGCAGCCAAATGATCACATACTTACCTTCAACTACGACGTTCTCCTCGAACGTGCACTGGAACGAGTCGGGAAGCCGTATCGGCTATTCCCGAAAAGGTATAGAGTTGCGGTAAACGGAGGAGCCGAAATCGACACCTCTCGGAAAGAAGTTATCGTTTCGAAGCTCCACGGTTCAGTGGATTGGTTTAACAGAGAGCAATACTCCAGAAACCTGGAAACGCGCGTGGGTATAGGGTTCAGAGATCTTCCCTCCGATGCCGTTTTCAACAACCCCGCAATTCAAACATCGCCCCTCCTCGAGGGCCCGAGGTTCCCTGGTGATCCCCTACTGGAAATGCATCGAGTTCGGAACATCGAGACGCTCTACGCGAACCCTCCGCTGTTTCTAGCGACACCGTGGCTCCTAAATCCATCGTCCCTGAAAGTTCTGTACGCCTCAACTGTCAAGCAGTTGTGGCAAGGGCTCGGTCATGATGGTGTGGCGAATCTCGGTATGGTAATCGTGGGGCTCTCATTGCCAACCCACGATGACTACGCTCGGCAGGTGCTCTATCGGATCGTCAAAAACTACCAGTCTCTCTATTGGGAAAAGGGCATTCTGGGCCGTAGAAAGGCTCCTCTTAGGCTGGTCGATTTTCGCTGCACTTCGACGGAAGCCCAATCGCTAAGGAGCAGGTATGCGTTCATCGACTGGGATAAGGCCACGTGCCACTTTAATGGATTCGACGAAGCCGTCGTGCCGAGCCTATTCGACGAGACCTAACAACTGTTGAGCGCGCTATTTCGGTTCGTTCATCCCCATCGCCGATCTCACTTGGACGTCATGTGCAACTTGTAGAAACGGCTTGCGGAAATAATCTGTCCGCTTCCGATATTCCGGCGCTACGTCGGCTTGACTCGAATTCGACGTTTCCGAAACCAACCCGGCTACTCGTACCGGAGCGCCACCATCGGGTCGACCTTCGCAGCGCGTCTCGCGGGAACATATGCAGCCGCAAGCGCTACTATCGCCAGCAGTACGGCCACGCTAGCCGACGTCGCCAGATCGTTCGGACGGACTTCGTAGAGAAGGCTCGAAAGAAACTGCGTCAGGGCGAGCGAAGCCGCGAATCCTGCCGCGAGTCCGATGGCTGCGAGCGTCAGGCCTTGACGCAGGACCATGCCGAGCACGTCGCCCCACCGTGCCCCGATCGCCATGCGGATCCCGATCTCGCGCGTCCGCAGGCTGACGGCGTACGAAATCACGCCGTAGATTCCGATCGCGGCCAAAGTCAGCGCAAGAACTCCGAACAAAGCGAGCAGTGCGAGCGTGAATCTGCGTTCCGCAAGCGATGCCTGGAGATACGATTCCATGGGTGCGATGTCGTAGACTGGTTGCGTTTTGTCTGTCGAAAGAAATGCTTCGCGAACCGCGCGCTCCATTTGGCGCGGATCGACCGTGGTGCGCGCGACGAACATGTAACTGAAGTTGGTGTTCTGCGCCTGCGGGAGATACACCGCCATCGTCGGTGCGCGATCGAGTGCGTACTGGCGGATGTCGCCCACGATGCCGACAATCGTGGCCCATGGCTTTCCCTGGTCGCTCCCGCCCATGAGCAGATGCTTGCCAAGGGGATCTTCGCCCGGAAACGCCAGCTTCGCGCAGGACTCGCTGATGATCGCCGTGAATGGTGCGCCGGCTCGATCCTGATCGGTGAAGGTGCGGCCGCGTTTGAGCGGAATCCTCATGACGCGGAAATAATCGGGCGTGATCGAGTACCGGTCGGCGGACGGAGCGTCGGCGGGATTAGCGACCGGACGCTCCTGAATATAGAGTGTCGAGCTATCGAAACTGGCCAGCGGAAGCGTGCTGACCATCCCCACGCTGTCGATGCCGGGCGTGCCATGCAGACGATCGAACACCTGCTGGTAATAGTTCAGCTCGGCCTCAGGACGCTGGTAGCGCTGGCTGTAGACGTAGGTATTGAGCGTCAGGACGTTATGCGGGTCGAAGCCGGAATCGACATTCATCAGCCGCAAAAAACTCTTTCCCATAAGCCCGGCTCCCACGACCAGCACAAACGCCAGCGCAATCTCGACCGCGACCAGAACGTCGCGCAGAGCGTGTTTGCCGCGGCCGGAAGTGGATTTACCGACGTCGTTCAAAGCGTCGGAGAGACCGGCGCGCGAAGTCCGCAACGCGGGTGCGAGCCCGAACAGCACTCCGGCCAACAGGCTCGCGGCGAGTGCGAACATGAGAGCCGGAAGATCCACGCGAACCTCGGCGATCCGGGGAATTTCGCGCGGCGCGGCTGCGGCGACAACCGAGGTTCCCAGCCAGGCAAGACCCACGCCCAACATTCCTCCGGCCATCGCAAGCACCAGCGTCTCGGAAAGGAGTTGACGGATAAGCCGTCCGCGTCCAGCGCCCAAAGCGACCCGCAAAGCGAGTTCTTTCGATCGGCCGGTGGCCCGCGCAAGCAACAGATTGGCGACGTTGGCGCAAGCGATCAGCAATACGAAACTGACTGCGCCCGCAAGCACCCATAGAGCCAGACTGACGCGTCCGAAAATCCGATCGTGGAGAGTGGTAAGCGCAACCGTGGTGCCGGGCTTATAGACTTCTGGATGCTCGGCGACGATGCCTTGCATCACCGTTTTCAACTCCGCCGCCGCGGCGCCGATCGCGATCCCGGGCTTCATGCGAGCCACCAGCCGCAGATGCTGGCATCCGCGGCAGGCGTCCTGAAAGCTAAGTTCGTAGCCCAGCGGCGCGAACATTTCCCGCGCGTCATCGGATTGCGAAAGCGGCACGGGCTGAAAATTCGCCGGAAGTACTCCGACCACGGTGAACGTGGATTCGTTCAGCCTCACCGTGCGTCCGATGACATTCGGGTCTCCGCCGAACCGGCGCATCCATAGCCCGTGGCTCAGGATCAGAACTTTGTTCCAACGGTCCCGGCGATCTTCTTCAGGAAGAAAAGTCCGGCCGAGCTGCATCTTGACCCCAAGAGTGTCGAAGTAGTCGTAACTGACGCGCATTCCGTTGATCAATTCAGGATCGCCGTCGCCAATCAACGCGCTGCGCCATTGGCGATACAACGACATGGAATCGAACGAATGACTGCGCGAGCGAAGATCGTGGGTGGTGGTGAAGTCGACCGTGATGCCGTTCGGCGTATTCGGATCGGGAGTGGACAAGCCTACCAGCCGGTCTGGCTCGCGATACGGAAGCTGGTTGAGAAGCACGGCTTTGACGACGCTGAAGATGGCGGTGGTTGCTCCGACTCCAAGCGCGAGCGTCAGCATCGCGACGGCCGCGAATCCCGGATTCTTGCGCAAGGTTCGCGCGGCGAACGTGAGGTCGTTCATGACGCTCATACTCTTCGCGACGTAAAAGGTTACAAGAGCGGACGAGCGCTCAATCGCTCGATCCAGTCAAGTCTTTTTTCTTTGAGCAGATCCGGAATTCCAAGCGGAGCCACGTCATCGTCGAGCTTCTCCAGAATCTCATATTGAAAGGCCGGCTCCCCGTGCGCGTTCCATTCCGCCTGGAGCGATTTGTCCAGATGACTCCCGATGCGCAGCGCGAACCAGAAGCTGTTCCGGGTTGCATCCAGGTTGCGCGAAGACCCGACCCACACCTGTCCCGTTGCCGTGCACCGTACCGCGAACGCACCCCGCGGAATCTTTTGTTCTTTGAATTTTCGAATCGCTTCTTTTCGGTCAATTTTCGAATCCATAACCCTTCAATCCGACAGAAACGCAGCGACGGCCAGTGTTTTCGCATGGTCCCGCACATCGGGAGGCCACGCCTTGACCATCTGGTTGAAGCGTTCGCGATCGCCCGCGAACAGCGCCCGGATGGCTTCCTCAAAATCCGGGGCATTTCCCGCCATGGCGGACATGAATCGATACGCCGACTCCTGCGCGCGACGGCGGCGGTCTCGACCCTGGTAGGCCGTTCTGGCCTGCTCCACCAGTTTCCGGAGCGCGACTGATGCGCCTCCCGGCTGGCTCGCCAGCCAATCCCAGTGCCGCGGCAATAAAGTGACTTCCCGGGCGACCACACCAAGTTTGGGCCGTCCCGGACGCCGCGGGACTTCGACCTCCGCCGCCGGCGGGGTAACTGTAGGCGTGCTGCGGTAATCGACCTCGATCAACTCGCTGGTAACATCGTCGAAAATCAGCACCTGCGCCCACTTGTCGCGGTCCAGGGCCGCCTTCGCGATCGATGCGACTTGTGGCAACTCACCGGCGGCGATGCGTTTGTTCCCAGAAAAGGCGGTGCACGTCATAATTAAACCAGGATGTAATTATATTACCACGATGAAATAATCTAGCGCTTGACGACTCAGGATCGTCTAGTGTATACATACACTAGACAATGCTTTTAACGATCGACCCACAGGACCGCCGTCCGATCTACCAACAGATTGCCGACGGCATCCGGACGCTGATTGCCGGTGGCCAACTGGGAGAAGGACATCGGCTACCACCAGTACGACAGTTGGCGGCCGACCTTGGGGTAAATCTCAACACCATCGCGGCCGCATATCGCGAGCTGCGGAATGACGGACTGATCGCGCTCAAGCATGGCTCGGGCGCGACCGTGGCTTCGCGCACCGCGGCCAACCATACCGACGACGAGCTGCGCCGGCCGCTGCGCAACGCGCTCACCCAAATGGTCCTCGCAGGATTGCGGCGCGCGGATATTGTCAGGATGGTCGACGACGAATTGCGTGGTCTGAACACGGGAGCGAAATCATGACGGAAAACCAGATTCTTTTGTTGGTGTGGATCGTGGGTGTCGCGGGGCGGATTCCTCGAATCGTGGAGCGCTGGAAAGCTCCGTTGTTAAGTGGTCCGGAATGGTTCTTCAGTGTTCAGGTCGCACAGGATTTCCTCACAGGCGCCGGTCGCGCAATTCTGGCGAGGTACCGGCTACGGCTCTTTCTTCCGTGGGCGGTCGAGATTCCCTTCTCCGTGGCGCTCCTGGCTACCGGTCACACGCTTGCTATCTTCGGGCTGGTTTTCGTGATCACGCTGCTGACCCGCCTCAATTTTTATGCGAATCGAGATACAGCCGAGAGCGCGGCACGCCGCTTTGAAGTGTCTGGCACAAAAGAGCCGGCGGCTATCATGGCGCTATCGCTTCAGCCTCGAACGCTCCGCGCCTATACCAATCCGTGGATCGAAGCGTCGATTGCGCTGGCCGTGGCCGGATCGTTGGCGTGGCTGGGGTATCGCCATACGGTATTGGGAGACTGGCATCCATTGCGCGGGCCCCTGGCGGTTACATTGATCTCCATTTATCTGCAAATCGGCATACTGCTGATGAAGCGGGCGTTCGTTCGGGCACGATCCGGGGCGCCGGCGGAGAATGCCGAACAGTATCTTGCCTGGCGCGAAAGCCTCCGCCGGCTTTCGACGGCGCATTGCGATTATATACGGCTCCTGCTGGTCTGCCCGCCGCTCATTGTGGATCTCGCGTCCATGACGAATCCCTGGCAGGGCAGCATGGCGCAGACGGGAACGTTGATTTTTGTTTCGACGCTTTCCGCAATCTTAGTGTGGTTCGAATGGTGGAAACGGCAGCAACACCTGAAGGTCGTGCGGACCACCAAATCCCCAGCGTTCCTGGGTCGGTCCGATAGCTCCGATGTGGGAAGGCTGGTCTGCTTCAAGTCCTCGTTGCCCATGCTTCTGCTGAAAGGGCCTAATGGATATGCGCTGAATCTGGCCAGCGCGCCGGCGCGAACCGCCGGACTATATTTCGCCGGATGCGCCGCGTTATGGGTGTTCCTGACGCGGTAGCTACTTAATCACAAACGTCGAAAAGGGAGACATCAAATGAAACCATGCTGGAAGTGTGCCCTGAGGATCCCATGAAGGATTTCTTGGCAAGACACAAACGCCTCCGGCCCGTCCTGGCCGCTGCATTGATCGGTGGAATCGTCGGTGCGCTCCGCACCGCTGCGCACAAGTCCCTGCCGAAGGACTTGGTCCAACCGCTTTGGGGGTCGATGGCTCTCTACGTCCTTTTCAGTCTGTATTGGACCATAGCGGCGAGAAACAGCGCGCCAGTGAAACGTTCGGAACACTGGGCTTCAACCCTGCTTCACCAGGTTCTGGTGAATGCTTCCGCGTTGCTTCTGTTCTTGCGCATCCCGGGACTGGCCGGCCGATGGCTGCCTGCGTCGCCCGTTTTCGTGCCGCTGGGACTCGTCTTTCAAGCGTCCGCCACGCTGCTCGCCATCTGGGCGAGGCGGCACCTCGGATCGAACTGGAGTGCGGCCGTCACCGCAAAGGTGGACCATCAACTGATTCGCTCCGGTCCGTACCGGCGGCTACGCCATCCCATCTATACTGCGGTGTTCGGCGTACACATCGGGATAGCGATCGCTTCGGGCGAATGGCACGCCGCGGCTGGTGTCCTGGTTCTGGTTGTCGCGTATGCACGAAAAATCCGGTTGGAAGAGCGAAACCTTCGCGAAGTATTCGGCGCCGAGTACGATGCGTATCGACGCGACTCCTGGGCCCTGGTCCCCTGGCTGGTATGAGACCGTCAGCATGGCGCAGGTGGCGGCGCTCGAAGCTCCACGCTAGGTGAAAGGAACGAGGCGCAGCGCTACTCCCAATGTCGTGCGCCCCGTAGATCGCTTAGCCGCGCGTCCGGATCTTGCGTCGCACCAGACCAAGCCCGATCGCGCCGAGACCCAGCAGTCCAAAAGTCCCCGGTTCCGGCGTTCGAGAAGTATTCGACAGTTCCTGCAACAGCACGTTGTTGGTCACAGCCGCGATGTCCAGGTAATGGAAGTTTGTGGCGTTGGTCACGGTCACCAACACGCCGTCGTCGTTGTTACCTGATGCGAGTTGAGTCATCCCCTTGATGCCGTTGTTGGCGGAACCAAAGATAGCCCAGCTATCGCCGCCTGTGCTGCCCATGGCGATCTGGATTACACCGGTCAGGCCTGAGATGTCGAGCTGGATAAAACTGTTTCCCTGAATTTCGTGATCCAGCGTGTCGTTCACCAGACCGAGCCCATCCTCGGCGCCGGTGCCGGCCACGCCCTTGCCAAAAAGGTTGACCAGAGCGCCGCCACTCGACGCGAAACCTGTCGCGGTCACGGAAATCGACCCATTCGTGAATATCTTTGAGCTGACGCCGAGGTCTCCCCCGCCCCCGCCAAAGAAAATCGTGCTTGCGCTGAGCGAACTCGAAAGCGCAAGAATACCGGCTGCAATATACGTAAGTTTCATGTGGTCTCTCCGAAAGACTGCCCTCATTCTACAGGTGGAACTGGCGTCCGGATGGTCCTCAGTTCAAATTGAGAGTTATAGTACTTTTTCTTCAATGGAAGGCTGTTTTCGCGTTATGTTGAGGATTAGCGGACAGTTAGTCCCATCGCAGAGCGCGCATAGGGTCGACCGTGGTAGCGCGTCGAGCCGGGACGTAACCGGCGGTCACGGCGACGACTGCGATTCCAGCGGTCGCCAGGATCGCCGAGAGCGGATCGGTGGGTGCGATTCCATACAACTGAGCCTTGACGAATCCTGTCAATCCGAACGCGAGTGGAAGCGCGACGCCGATCCCGATCGCGACTAGGATCAGCACTTCTTTCATCACCAGCCAGATGACGTCCCCGCCCGCTGCGCCCAGGGCCATACGGATGCCGATTTCCCTGGTCCGGCGCGCGACCGTGTATGCCATCACGCCATACAACCCGATGGCGGCGAGCAGCGTTGCGAGCAGTCCGAAGGCGCTCGAGAGGCCCGCCACCAGCCGTTCGATGACCAGCGAATTCTCAACTTGTTTTTCCAGAGTCTTCATCCGATAGACCGGTACATTGCTATCGATGCGATTGACCGCTTGACGGATGGCGGAAAACACCTGTTCCGGATCGCGCGAGGTACGGACGTACGCCGACATGCTGTTCACAAAGTCGCGCTGCAGATAGGGAGTGAACATTTCGGGCGGCATTTCGTCGCGCATACTCTCGTATTTCGAATCGCGCACTACTCCGATGATTTCGATGTCCAGCTTGGTGCCCGGGTCGCCGCCCATCCCCATGTGGCGGCCGACCGCGTTGCCTCCCAGGTACTGCTTTGCGAATCTCTCGTTGACGATAGCCACCTTCGGCGCGCCTGAATCATCGGTGACCCGGAAGTCGCGGCCGACGAGAATCGGCACGTCCAGCGTTTTGAAGTAGTCCGGTGTGACGAAATTCACGTGCGGATCGATCCATTCGCCGGGTTTGGGCGTGAAATTCTCGACAGTGACCCAGTTATCCCACTCGTTGTTTTCGAGCACCGGTACCACGGCCAGACTGGAGGATTCCACTCCTGGAATGGAATCCAGGCTGTCCTTCAACTGCCGGTAGAATTGCTTGCTGCGCGCATTGGGATATCCGTTGGAAGTGGGATCGACGGCAAATGTCAGCAGATTCCTGGTGCGAAAGCCGGGATCGAGATCCTTCAGATTTTGAAGACTTCGGATGAACAGCCCAGCGCCGATGAGCAATAGCAGCGACAGACTCACCTGCGCCGCGACTAACGCTTTTCTCAATCCGACCGCGCCGCCGCCGACAATGGATCCAACCTCGTCCTTCAATGTGGGCGCCAAGTTGGGACGGGTGGCCTGAAGGGCGGGCACCAATCCGAAAATCACGCCGGTGATCAGCGAGATTCCGAGATTGAACGCCAGAACACGCCAATCCGGAGTCGTCGAGATGGCGAGCGGAGTGTTTCCCGACGGAAGAAAACCGATCAGCGTTCGATCGATCAAAACGGCGAACGCGAGTCCCGCCGCGCCTCCGGAAAGCGCCAGCAGCAGGCTCTCGATCAACAGTTGGGAGACGATTCGGCCACGCCCGGCGCCCAGGGCCAGCCGCACCGCGATTTCCTTTTGCCTCACCGTGGCGCGCGCAATCAGCAGGTTCGCGACATTGGCGCACGCAATCAGCAGGACCAGGGCGACAATCGACATCAGCACCAGCAGCGGGTTCGAGAATTGTCGACGCAAGGCGGATCGGCCCGCCGAAGCGGGCAGAACATCGATCCACATGCGCAGAAATTTTTCCTTGGTAATGGGCGCGGTCCGCGAGAATGCCTGCTGCTGAACTTCCCACTGGATGGTCTGTTTAAACAGCGGCTGCAGGCCGGCTCGCGCCTGCTCCATCGTCACGGCATGCTTCAGCCGGCCGAAAACGTCGATCCACCGTAAGCGCCGGTTTTCCAGATTATTGCTGCCCGGGTTGACTTGAGGCTCCATCAGGATGGGCACGCGGATTTGCGGCGAGCTCGCCGGATCGGTGCCGTCGAATCCGGCTTGACTGACGCCGATCACGGTCATGGGATAGCCGTTCACGGAAAGCTTCTTCCCGATCACGCCGGGGTCGCCTGCGAATCGGGTCATCCAATAGCGATAGCTCAAGACCACCAGCGGATGGCCACCCTTGGTCTGGTCGTCTTCGGGAGTGAACACGCGGCCCAGCGCCGCTCCGACGCCGAGCACAGGAAAGTATGAGCCTGTCACCAGTTGCCCGGCAATGCGCTCGGTCCTGCCATCGAAACTCAGATTGATGGCGGTGTCCCAACTGCCGAACATGCCGTCGAAGACCTGGTTCTTGTCGCGAAAATCCAAGTACATCGGGTAGGAAATCTTGTACATCCCCATGTTCCCGCCATAGTGGTCTCCGCGTCCCCACAGGGTCACCAGTTGGTCCGGGTTTTTCACGGGCAACAAGCGCAAGATGATTTGATCGACCAGGGTGAAGATTGCGGTATTGGCGCCGATCCCCAGAGCAAGAGAGAGCAAGGCGACCGCGACGAATACTGGAGACTTGCGGAAAGTGCGCAGGGCGTAACGAAGGTCCGCGGTGACGTTTCCCACACCCTGAATACTACTCCAATGGAGCGAGGTTACTTACCTCACGGCATGAAAGGTCTGCGGGTCCCCATCGCCTACACGCGCCCCCGCCAGCGGAAGGCCACTTTGCGAATCCATCTTCATTCCAACCACCTGATCCTTCCGCATCACAAAAGAGATCCGCGTTCGAGCCGACGAGCGCATCGCAAACGTTCCATCGTCCTGCTTGAGGAGCCGCTCCGGGCCTTGTCCCAGTGGCTCGATCATCAGACGTCCATTCTCATCGAATACGCGGTAGGTGCGCCGATATTGCGCGTAAGAATCGTGCAGGTTCGACGGCACTTTACCGGCGGTCAGCAGAAATGTTCCGGTCAGTTGGCGGATCTCAGCGGCGGTAACTGGCTTATCGGCTAACATCGTCGCGGGCCGAGATTCAGGCGGTTTGGGAAGTTCGGGCAGACCGAGAACAGCGCGAGACAACGCCCGAGCAATCGCGTACGCATTCTGGCCTTCGGTATTGGTGAGCACGACGACTGTCAATTGATCTTCCGGAAATTCGTAAAGGCACCCACTATAACCGAGCAAGGAACCATGCTGACCGCGGCTGCGATGATCGTCCTCGTGATTGAGCGTCAGCGCCAATCCGTAGTGCATTTTCGGATCCTGCGCGCTCATCTGGAGGGCAGGACCGTCGGCGGCACTCATCATCTTGAGCGTCTCCGGCCCGATAAGCTTCTTCTCTTGCACGGCACGCCAAGTCCGGTAGAGATCGCCCACCGTGCTGCAATACCGGAGATCAGTATTGTAGGCGACCGCATTTTCGTAAGCCAGCACGTGGCCGTCTCCGAATCTGCGGTACGCATGCGACAGGCCCCGTACCAGCGTGAAATCGTCGCAATACATGGTCGAAGCTGCTCCCGCGGGAGCCAAAATATTCTGCTGCACGAAATCCTGATAGCTCTGGCCGCTGACCCGCTCGAGGATCGTCACCAGCAGTTGGAATCCGGAAATGGACCAATCCCACTTGGTCCCGGGTTGGTTGACCCACTTCTTGTTGGCATACAAGGCCATCACTTCGTCCAGCGCTTTGGGTTGCCGGCTGGTGGACTCAATGGGATCGCCCAGGTAGTGGTAATCGACAATTCCAGACGTGTGATTCAGCAATTGGCGGACGTTCACGCGATGCCCTTGTAGCGGAAATTCCGGTATGAATTTGGAGATATCATCGTCCAGCGACAGCTTTCCGCGCTCCACCAGTTGCATGATCGCGATCCCAGTGAAGGGCATCATCGGCCCGACCACGTGATAAACGGTTTCATCCTTCGCGGGCGCTTCCAGGCCGAGCTCGGCAAACCCGTATCCCTTATGAAGAACGATCCGGTTGCCGCGCGCGACCAGCACCGAAGCGCCCACTACTCGTTCTTGCGCGATCACGCGTTTTGCGATTCCATCGAGATCGTCGGGCGAGCTTTGAGCGAAAAGGCCGGTGGCGCCTAGGATGAATATCGCGAGCCAGGAAAAGAGCGTCATATTTGAGGAATCCGGAGATCATTGTACCGTTCATGGCGGCGCCGTTTACGACACCGAGTTTTGTGAGATCCTCGAAGGAAATGACGAGCCCTTTGAGCCATCGCCTTTCCCGACTCCGCTGGTGCGCTCCCGTATTCGCGCTCGCGCTGGTCGCACCGCTTCCCGGTCAGACGACTGCCAAACGGCAGATTTCTGCGATGCCGCGAACCGCGGACGGCCATCCGGATCTGCAAGGCGTCTGGACCAATGCGACGCTTACGCCCATGGATCGCCCCGCGGCCTTCAACGGGAAATCGACCGTCAGCGACGCCGAGGCAGCCGTCTGGGAGAAACAGCAGCAGGACGAAGTGGCGGCGGGCGACGGCAAGTCCGACAGCGATTTTCATCGTCGCGCAGGCTCCGGCGAAACCGGGGGCTACAACGCTCTCTTTATCGACCGCGGATCGGAGTTGGCTCGCGTAGATGGAGTGAAGCGCACCTCGCTGGTCATCGATCCGCCCGACGGCAAGGTCCCACCGTTAACTCCTGAAGCCCGTCAGAAGCTTGCCTCGATGCGGCGCGGCGGCACCGCCTCCGCGCAAGACCGGCCGCTATCCGAGCGCTGCCTGATGAGTTTCGGTTCCAGTTCCGGGCCGCCCATGTTGCCGGTGCTGTACAACAACAATTATCAAATCGTGCAAACTCCCGATACGATCGCGATTGAAGTGGAGATGATCCACGATGCGCGTATTATCCGCATGAATGACACCCACGGCCCGAGCAACATCCGGAAGTGGCTGGGCGATTCAGTCGGACATTGGGAAGGCGACACGCTGGTGGTCGACACCATCAATTTCAACGAGCAGGTGGTCTTTCGCGGATCGTCGAAGAACCTGCATGTCATCGAGCGGTTTCAACGTATTGACGCGAGTACGCTGCTGTACCGGGCCACCATCGACGATCCAACTACCTTTTCGAAGAGCTGGACCATCGAATATCCGTTCCACGCGACGGCTGGCCCGATCTTTGAGTACGCGTGCCATGAAGGCAACTACTCGATTGTCGACATCCTGGGTGGCGCGCGCAAAGAGGAGAGCGAGAAAAAGTAAAACCGTCCGATGTGGGGGTACGCAAATCAAACGCGCTCCCTTACCGTCGAGGTACGACAGTAGTGGAGCGCGCGTTAAACGAACTATGAACCAGGGCTGCTGTCAGGCAGCCGGCGTCGGAACCGGTACGACAGCGGCGAGAGCCCGAGCTGCCGCGAACTTGTCGCGCAGCTCCCGGACTTTCTGCCGCCGGGCTACGCTTTGTTTGCGCAATCTGTGAAAGCGGGCTTTGTCGCCGTGTAGTTTGGACAAGGGGTGATCCTAGGCCAAACTGACTTGTTCGGCCTGGAGGCCTTTCGGACCGTTCTTCACGACAAAGGTGACTTTCGCCCCTTCGTCGAGTGAGCGATAGCCGCTCGCCTCAATTGCAGAAAAATGGACGAACACATCCTCGCCATTTTCCCGCGCCAAAAATCCAAATCCCTTGGCGGCGTTGAACCACTTTACTGTGCCTGTTTCTTTCATACCTGCTCCCTTTTTTTCTAGCAATGAAAGTCCTGGGAATCGATTGATGTGCGCCTATTTTGGAAAAAACCGGCAAGGTTCAAGCGATGTCCTGGACTTCAAAAGCCTATTGAGCGTAGCACGAAAAGGAGTTCGCTGCAACGAATGATTTCCACAGACAGGTTCCGCTATTGATCCCGGGAAGGCGTATTTGAATCCTTATACCCGTAGGTCGTGTCGAGCGAAGAGTACTTTTCGCCATCCACTTCGGCATAGGGATAGACGAAATAGTTCAGCGGATCGGCCTTCTGGACGGGCGTCAGGAGCAGGTCCCGGCCACGGCTCAATTCCACGCGATTCTCGTCGTGCGCGCCAAAAAAGTAGTCCCGCTTGTCCGGATTCTTGCCGGCTTCCGAGGCGTCCACGGGAACCCAGCCGATGCCTTTCGCGTAAAACTCGGCCCAGCAATGGTAACCGGCGATCTTTCCTGCGCCGCGTTCCGTGGGCAGCGGGAATCCGATGGCGAACCGTGCGGGAATCCCCAGCGCACGCGCATAGCCGATGAAAATCGCGTGGAAGTCGGTGCAATTGCCGCGACGGGCGTCGCACGCATAATAGATGTCCCCATTGCCCCAGCCTTTTCCGGACTTGTCGTACTTCACCGTCGCCACCACGTGCTGGTAAATGGCGCGGGCCATTTCAAGATCAGTAGTCGCATGGGCCGCGTCCACCACTTCACGGGCCCATTTGCGAATCTGGTCGTCCAGCGGAACCAGGCGGTCGGGTTTGAGCCAACGCTCGAGCACTGCTTTCGATTCCGGTTTCACCTCCGGCGTGGTCAGAAGCTGGATGTGTTCCTTGCGGATCGCATTGAATCGCATGCTGAGCGGAACAGATCCGCTGGCTGGACGAGCCACACGCAAATGGAGGATTACGTTGCCATCGCGATCGGTGGTTGTCGCATGCGGAAAGGGCGTCTCGATCTGCAGGCCTGTGATCTTTTGATACGGATCGTCGTGCGGTACGGGCACCCACAGGTCCACGAATCGAGCGGATGCGGGGACGTCTTTTACGGCGACGGAGTATTCGAACGCGAAGGACCGTTCGCGAGGCGTGGGGAGAGACTCCGCTGCAATCATCGCAGCGGCGGCGAGAAGAAGGCCACTGAATCGCATTCTTATACCTTACTCTTTTCGACTTTCAAATTGATTGCGAAGACGTAACCTGCCGCCCTCTTTTACCATGAATGCAGCATCCTACATGAAACTCAGCGTTCTCGATCAATCTCCGATTTCAGAAGGTTTCACCGGCGCCGACGCATTGCGCAACACGCTCGACTTGGCGCGTCTGGCGGATGAACTGGGCTTTGGCCGCTATTGGGTGGCGGAACATCACGGCACTCCTATGCTCGCCTGTGCCAGTCCGGAAGTGATGATCGCGGCGATCGGGTCGATCACGCGACGAATTCGAATCGGAAGCGGCGGCGTGATGCTCCCGCATTACAGCCCGCTCAAGGTCGCCGAGACGTTCAGCATCCTCAGTGCGCTGTTCCCCAATCGAGTCGATCTCGGGATTGGCCGCGCACCCGGCACCGACCACTCCACCGCTTTCGCGCTGCAACGCGATCGCCGCCAGCCCGCTCCTGACGATTTTCCGCAGCAACTCGGCGAACTGCTCGGATATCTGGAGAACAGTCTGCCGCCCGGCCATCCCTTCGCGCGGCTTGCGGCTTTGCCTGGGCGTCCGCATGTGCCGGATGTATGGCTGCTCGGATCGTCCCCGCAGAGCGCGATTTGGGCCGCCGATAATGGGCTCCCCTACGTTTTCGCCGATTTCATCAATCCAGAAGGAGCCGCGTACGCGGCCATTTACCGCGAGCGATTCCGTGCGTCCGAAACTCTGGCTACGCCGCGCGTCATCGTATGCGGCTGGGCGATTTGCGCGGCGACCGATGAAGAAGCGCAACGCATCGCCTCCAGCGCGCGGATGACGCGGGCGCTCTTGAATGAGGGAAAACTCATCGCGGTCCCGCCTATCGAAAAGGCACTCCAGTTTCTTGCGGAACGAGGACCGCGCGCCGATACCGTCGCCCGCCCGCGCCGCGCGATCGTCGGATCTCCCGCGGCCGTGAAAAGCGGGATCGAGGAACTTGCCGCACTGTATGGCGCGGAGGAGGTCATGGTCGTCACGATTACTTACGATCACGCCGATCGCCGGCGATCCTATGAACTGATCGCCAAGGCCTTCGACCTGCATTCGTAACACACGCGCCGTGTATACTGCTGGCTATGAACCTTTCCATGTTGACGCTGATGTTTCTCGTCTCCACGGGTGGGGCGATCGCACAGTGGACCCAGTTTCGTGGACCGAACGGATCTGGCGTAGGGTCGGATTCGGGATATCCTACCGAATTCTCACCTGCGAAGAACGCGGTCTGGAAGACCACGGTGCCCTACGGGCAGTCGTCTCCAGTCGTCGTCGGAAATCGCGTGTTCGTGACAGCGAGCGAAGGCGACCGGTTCCTGACCATCTGTCTGGACGCGCGCACGGGGCGCGAATTGTGGCGTCAGGAAGTCCGGCGCGAGCGGACCAGCAAGCTGTTCCGCGCCAATGATCCGGCATCTCCGACGCCCGCAGCGGACGAACGTGGAGTGGTCGCATTCTTTGCCGATTTCGGATTGGTTTCTTACACTCTCGACGGGAAGCCTGGCTGGACCCAACGGCTGGGTCCTTTCAAGAATTTCTACGGGATGGCGGCGTCTCCGGTCATCGCGGGGGATTTAGTGATTCTGGTTTGCGATCAGCAGGCGGGATCGTTCGTGCTGGCCCTCGATCGCACTACAGGCCGTCAGCGATGGAAAACCGAGCGGCCAGGAACCAACGTCGGCTGGGCGACACCGATGGTCTTCAAGTCCGCGAACAATCCCGCGGAGTTGATTGTTTTGGGCTCGACGCGGCTCGATTCCTACTATCTCGCGACAGGCGAACAGCGCTGGTGGACGCCGGTTGGAACGATGGGCGCGCTGGGGACCACGCTGGCTTATGGCGATTCTCTGCTGGTGGCGACTGCCGGTTCGAACGATCCATGGATGCCGACCTTTGAATCGATGCTGGCGAAATACGACAAGAACAAAGATGGCAAACTGTCGTTCGAAGAATTTCGCGGCGATCCGGATCTGGGCGAGCATTTCGGCTGGATCGACGCCAATAGCGACAACTTCGTCGATGCGCAGGAATGGAACTATGCACGGGAGATGGGAAAAGGACCCTACGGCGCAGTGTCGATCCGGACCCAGAACGCGAAGGGCAAACTGGAGGCGAATGCGGTCGCGTGGCGCTATTTGAAGGGCCTGCCGATGATCCCCGCGCCGCTGGTTTACCAGGACGTGTTCTACATGGTGCGCGATGGAGGCGTCGTGACGGCGCTCAATCCGGCGAATGGAAAGTTATTGAAGCAGGGTCGCAGTCCTGAAGCGTTGGGTGAATACTACGCATCCCCAGTGGCGGCGGACGGCAAAGTATTTCTGGCTAGCGTAGACGGGAAAGTCACCGTGCTCAAGGCCGCTCCACAGTTCGAAGTGCTGCGGGTCAACGATCTGGCCGAAGAAGTCCACGCGACGCCCGCGCTCGACCATGGGCACATTTATTTGCGAACCCGCACGTCGATGTATTGCTTCGGCGCGGCGTTCTGATTGTCCCGGCGATTAAACCGCTCCCTCCGGTCACGGCTCAGGGCGCTCATTGATATCCCTCTGCCCAGTGGCGGTCTTCTGGCGATGAGTTGGGATCCTCCAGTACGAGCTGAGTCGCATTAGCGAGTCGCTCGCGATAGTCCGCCTCGGGAGGGTCCAGATGGCCCAGCATAGCCAGCGCCTCTCGACCAACCGACCACCAGTTACCCGGCGGAATGGCATGGTCGTTCAACATGGATTCGAGAGCTGGGACGACTCTGCGATCGGTATGACGCCCGGTCCTCCGGTCACAGATGGTACCGAGCGCGAAGACGGCCCAGAAACGGATTCGCTCATCCGGATCGGACAGGACGGAAATCAACGCCGCAATCGAGCGCTGCGATTGGAGGTAAGCCAGAGATTCAGCGGCTTCTTCGCGAACGGGCTGAGGTTGCGAAGGGTCCGTCAACGCGGCTATGAGGGCGTCAGCCGCGCGATTGCCCGCCTTCGGAATCCATCCAAGCGCCCGCGCTGCGGCGTGGCGTCGATGAGGATTCGGATCGTGAAGCGCCTCGATCAAAGGCTGTATGGCGCACCGGTCTCCCAGGTGTTCCAAGCTGAGGGCAGTCTTCCAAAGTTCGACTTTCTCCGTTTGCTCGAAAAACTGCTTCAGTAGAAGGGCGACCGGGGTGTGATTGTCGTTGATTGCGAGAAACTGAGCAGCCGTTCCTCTCAGTAGATGTCCCTCTGCTGTGTCCAGCATGATGCTTTCCAGCGCGATGTCCAGCCGAATCCCCCGACGGCCGTATGGGCGCAATTTGGGAACAAGTTCCGCTTGGTAGCCTCGCGCGAGGCGGAGGCGTTTTCGGATTTTTTGCTCGATTCTGAGACGCAAGCTCTACCTGGACTGGCCGAAATAGTGGTCGGACACTACCGCCGCCAGTAGCCGCGAGAGTAGCGGCCACCGTAATACCGCGGCCGGACCCAGTAAGCTCCGCGATATGGGGGACGCGCCCAGTAACCGGCGCGCCAATTCCAGCGCGGTCCCGCTGGATGCCAATATCCGCCAACCCATGAATAACCGGGGCCGGGATACGGCGCGTAGGCTCCTACCGGAACGGGCGGCGTAGTAGCCGTAAGGATAGCTGCCGGCATAGCCGTAGTAAGGATTGCCGATGCCTACTCCGAAGAAGACGCGCGGTCCGGCAAAGGCAAGGGCTCCAGCGAGCAAGAAAAGAATGAATAGCTTGGTTTTCATCGTACCTCCTTCTTCACAAAATAACGCAGGAAAGTCGAGGGCGGGTACGATTTTCATCGAGCGTTAATGTGGGGCAGGCTTGCAGCCTGCGGCGGATTTTAAATCCGCCAGACTTACGCCGGTTACAAACCGGCGCGCGGGCTGGAAGCCCGCCCCACGAGGGCACGAAAATTTGCAGTCGTGGCCGCGGCGATCGACTCGACGGTCTCTCCGCGCAACGCCGCTAGTTTGCGCGAGGTTTCCACGACGTAGGCCGGTTCGTTGCGCTTTCCCCGTTTCGGAACTGGAGCCAGGTACGGAGCGTCGGTCTCGATCAGAATCCGATCCGCGGGCGCGATTTTCGCGGCTTCCTGAACATTCAGAGCCTTCGGAAAAGTCACCACCCCGCCGAAGCTCAAATGAAATCCGAGCGCGAGCGCCTGGCGCGCTTCCTCGGGACCACCCGAAAAGCAGTGCATGATTCCGCCGCCTCGCCAGTGTTCGCCGAGCAGCGCCAGCGTATCTTCCCACGCCTCGCGCGTGTGGATCACGATGGGTTTTCCGGCGTCCGCGGCAATCCGCATCTGTTCGATGAAGACGGTGCGCTGCACTTCGCGCGGCGAAAAATCATAGTGATAGTCGAGGCCGATCTCGCCCAGTGCGACCACTTTTTCGTGCGTCAATAACTCGGCGAGCCGCTTGAAGGTTTCATCCGTGGCTTTGGAAGCATCATGTGGATGGACCCCGACGGTCGCGTAGAACGCCGGATGCCGATCCGCCAAACGAATCCCGGCTTCGAGATCGGGCGGCCCATTGCCGGTACCGATGGCGACCATGTATTCGACGCCAGCAGCCAGCGCACGCTCGATCACTTCTTCGCGATCGGCATCGAACTCTTTGGAATCCAGGTGGCAATGCGAATCTATCAGTGGAACAGGCGTCACTTAAGCCGTGCCCCGATGGGGACCTCTTCCAGAAAACTCACCAGCGCGGGATCGCCGCCTTCGAGCGAGGCAGCAACGATCATTCCCTGCGATTCGAGTCCTTTCAACTTCCGCGGCTGAAGATTCGCCACGATCGCGACCTTGCGCCCCACCAGCGCCTCGGGTTTATAAGCCGTCGCGATGCCAGCGACGATGCTCCGCGGCTGCGCTTCGCCGATATCGACGTGCAGATGCAGAAGCTTGTCGGAACCCTTCACCACCGCGGCATCTTTAATCAGGCCGACGCGCATCTCGATCTTGAGAAAATCGTCGATGCTGATATTTCCGTCAGTGGATACTGGCGCGGCGACCGTCTTTCCGAGCAGCGCCTGCTGCCGCGCGTACTCCTCCGTCTCGAGCGCGCGCATTTTTTCAATCGCAGGTTTCGCATCCGCGCGCGGGAATACGCCACTCACCGCCCCCAGCAACTGACCGGCCGGCAGCTTTCCCCAATGCAGATCGCGCGTCCGGACTTCCGTGATCGGATGCCTGAATCCCAATTGCGACCAGATCTTCGCGGTCGAATCCGGAATGATCGGAGAAAGCAGTGCCGTAATGATGCGCAGCGCTTCCGCCGCCGAATACAGCGTCTGGTCGAGGAGATTGCAGGACTCTACATCACTCTTTTTGGCAATCATCCATGGCGCGCGCTCGACGATGAACTTGTCGACGCGCGCGATGAGCCCTCGAATCGCTTCGATGGCCACCGAAAAGTCCAGCTTGTCGAAATGGTCAAGCGCGTGGGCGGTCGCTTCGGTTGCATCCTGAGCGATCTTCGAGTCACCGGGACAATCCGGTACAACGCCGGCCCGGTACTGATGGATCATCGTTAACGTTCTGCTTGCGAGGTTGCCAAGTCCGTTCGCCAGATCCGAATTGTAGCGCTCCACCAAAGCGTCATAGCTGAAACTGCCGTCGCGGCCAAACGGAATCTCGCGCAGCAGGAAGTATCGCAGCGCATCGGTACCCAGGACCTTTTGAATCGGTGTCGCGCGCACAATGTTTCCGCGCGACTTGCTCATCTTGTCGTTCTCAAACAGCAGCCAGCCGTGCGCGAAAATTTTCTTCGGCAGCGGCAAATCGGCCGCCATCAAAAACGCAGGCCAGTAAATCGCGTGAAATCGTACAATCTCTTTGCCGATCAGGTGCAGATCCGCCGGCCACAGATCTTCGCCATACACGGCCGACATGTAGGTGGTCAGCGCGTCGAACCAAACATAGAAAACGTGTTCTGGTTCGTCTGGCACCGGGATGCCCCACTTGACGGACGTGCGGCTGATGGAAAGATCCGTCAAACCCTGCCGGACGAAAGCGATCACTTCATTGCGCCGCGTTTCGGGCTGAATCCAATCCGGCTGCGATTCATAGAGAGCCAGCAGCCTATCTTGAAACGCCGAAAGGCGAAAAAAATAATTCTCTTCGGTGACCGTCTCCGTGGGACGTCCACATTCCGGGCACGGATCGCCGGGCTTGGCTTCGTTAACGTACAGATTGTCGAAGATGCAGTATTGGCCCGTGTAATGGCCTTTGTAGACGTGGCCGCGCTGTTTGCAGCGCAGGAACAGGTCCTGCACGGCGGCCGCGTGACGGTCGCTAGTGGTTCGTTCGAACCGGTCGATCTCGAGCCCCAGGATCTTCCACTGATTGCGAAATTCCTCGGCGATGACGTCAGTGTATTCCTTCGTGGATTTCCCCATCGCCTGCGCCGCGCGCTCCACGTTGACGCCGTGTTCGTCGGTACCGGTGGTCAGCACCGCGGTGAATCCCTGCATGCGCTTCAGGCGCTTGATCGCGTCGGCAGTGATGGTGGTGTAGGCGTGACCGATGTGCGGCGCGGCGTTGGTGTAGTAGATCGGCGTGGTCAGGTAATATTTCATTTGGTTAAGTTCAAGTATGCTTGATTCGCCGCGGCGATCACTTGCGGCAAAGGCGTTCCGGTCCGTTCGGCGATCGCGCGGCAGTCTTCGTACTCCGGCGCGAACCCGTGGCCGGACACCTTTATCTTCACTGTACCGAACGGCGTGTCCACTTCGACAATGCTGCGTTCTTGAACGCGCCGCTCGGCGGCATAGATACGCAGTCCCAGGGTCGACGTTTCGGCGAAAATGATTTGCGCCAGGCGTTCCTGATCTTCGGGCCGCGCGATCGCGCGCAGCAACGATCCCGGCCGGTTTTTCTTCATTTGCAACGGGGAAAGCGACGCATCCAGCGCGCCGGCTTCCATCAGTTTCTCGAGCGCGTAGCCCAATATTTGAGGACTGGAATCGTCGATGTTGGCCTCAATGACGCTAACCATTGTGGATTCCGGCGCACTTGCGGATTCGCCCATCAAAACTCGCAGCACGTTGGGCTGATCCTTGAAATCGCGATCCCCGGCGCCATAGCCGATGCTCGAAATGGTCATCGCCGGTAGTCTTCCAACCCCGGCCGCGAGCGCCGCAATGATCGCCGCGCCGGTGGGCGTAGTCAACTCGACTTCGGGGCCGCGCGAATAAATCGGCTTTCCCGCCAGTAATGCAGCCGTCGCAGGCGCGGGCACGGGAAGCACACCATGCTCCGCCTTCACGGTGCCGCTCCCGACGTTGATTGCGGACGCATGAATCACGTCGATACCGAGCAGATCGAGTGCCACGCACGCGCCTACAATATCGGCGATCGAGTCGATCGCGCCGACTTCATGAAAGTGAATCTTCTCGATGGGGATGCCGTGTACCGCGGCCTCAGCCTCGCCCAGACGCTGAAACACGGCTGCTGCATTGTGCTTCGCGCGATCGGAAGCGCTGGCGCGGCCGATCAGATCCAGAATGTGCGGCAGGTGGCGATGCTTACCGTCAGGCTCGGTTTCCACGCAGAATTTCGATGCCGCGATTCCAGCCCGGTTGGTCTTGTGCACGGCGAATTTCGCGCCCGTTCCCAAGCTGCGCAAGGCATCGAAAACACTCTCAGACGAAGCTCCCACATCGAGCAGAGCGCCGACGGTCATGTCGCCGCTGATTCCGGAAAACGCGTCTAGGTAGCAGATTTTCATTGGTCGATAGCCCTAGTTTGACCGGGGCCGGCAGTCGTGGCGGCCCCACAGGGCTCGGTCATCACAATAGTTGCGGCAATACTTCCGCCGCCGATCCACGGAGCGATGCGTCCACCAGGCCGGATACCGGTGTTTCGGCGATGTTGATTTCCACTACCTTCGCTCCTTCCGATTTCGCCAACTCCACCAGGCCCGCCGCCGGATAAACCACCGCCGCGGTCCCGATCACTAGAAATACTTCCGCTTCGCGCACGGCTCGTTCGGCGCGAGCCCAGACATCCTGCGGCAACCCTTCTCCGAACCACACCACGCCCGGCCGCTCCAAACCGCCGCATGAGCAGCGCGGCGGCAAGTCCGCAATCGATTCGCTCCGATCCACGCGCTCGCGGCCGCAATCGCAACACCGTAACGTCCAGATGTCGCCATGGACTTTGAGGATATTACGGCTCCCCGCGCGATCGTGCAACCCGTCGACATTTTGCGTGATCAGAGTAAACCGTTCCGCACGGCGCTCCATCTCCACTAACGCCGAGTGTCCGGCATTCGGTTGCGCCCGCGCGATCAGACCCCGCCGCCAGTCGTACCATTCCCACACCAATTTCGGATCCCGCGCAAATGCCTCGGGTGTAGCCAGATCCTCGGGACGATACTGACGCCACAGGCCACCCACCCCACGGAAGGTCGGAATCCCGCTTTCGGCGGAAATCCCCGCTCCGGTCAGCACCGCGATCGACGAAGCGGCCTGCAACCACTCGCGAACCATCCTTCATTATAAGGTGGGTTAGAATCGAGGGATCACCGCCAAGGAGACCGATCCTCTATGAAGAGATTCGCCGTGTTGCTGAGCACTTTCCTGCTGCTGTTCGTTGCCCTGCGGGCGCAAAACCTTCCGCGGGCCAAACCGGCCGACGTCGGACTCTCCGCGGAACGCATCGAAAAAATCAAGCAGATGCTCGCTGACGACTCCGCCAAAGGAACCATCCCCGGCGCGGTGTTCCTGATCGCGCGGCATGGAAAGATCGCGGCATTCGATGCGGTAGGCGTACAGGATCCGGGAACCAAAGCGCCCATGACGACGGAATCGATTTTCCGTATTTTTTCGATGAGCAAGGCGATCACGACAGTCACCGCCATGACGCTGTTTGAAGAAGGCAAATTCACACTGAGCGATCCGGTGGCGCGCTACATTCCGCAGTTCGCTCAGATGAAAGTCGGCGTGGAGAAACCGGACCCGGCGGGCGGCAAACCGACGTTGGAACTCACGCCGGCGCGGCGTCCCATCACCATTCAGGATCTGATGCGGCATACCTCAGGAATCACTTACGGTTTCTTCGGCAACTCGATGGTAAAGCATGCCTATGTCGAAGCGGGCGTCATGAAAGGCGACTTCACCAACGCGGAATTCGCCGAGCGCATCGCAAAGCTGCCGCTGCACTATCAACCCGGAACCACCTGGGATTACAGCCACTCGACCGACATTCTTGGCCGTGTGGTTGAAGCCGCATCAGGTATGTCGCTGTATCAGTACGAAAAGCAGCGCATCCTCGATCCGCTGGGAATGAAGGACACCAACTTCTACGTGACCGATGCAGCCAAACAGTCGCGCATCGCCGAGCCTTTTCCAAATGACCGGACCATCGGTATCGATGCGGTGTTCGGAGATCCGCGCGTCGCCGGCAAATGGGAATCGGGTGGCGGAGGCATGATGAGCACCGCCATGGACTACGCGCGTTTCCTGCAAATGATGCTCAGCGGCGGAGTTCTCGACGGCAAACGAATTCTGAGTCCGAAGACGGTCGCGTTCATGACCTCGGATCACGTGACCGACGGCGTCGTGCCTGGTCCACTGTATTTACCCGGCGCGGGTTATGGATTCGGCCTCGGCTTCGCGGTGCGGCGGACAACCGGCGGTGCGGCTGATAACGGCTCAGCGGGCGACTATACCTGGAACGGAGTGGGAGGGACGCACTTCTGGGTGGATCCCAAGGAAGACATGTTCGTCGTTTTCATGATCCAGTCGCCCCGGCAGCGTCCACACTATATGAGCGTGATCCGCAACATGGTGTACGCGGCCGTCGTGCAGTAAAAGCACCCTCTCTGCGTTCGCGGTTCGGTGCCCGGCACAGAACCACGAGCGGCAGCGAGTGGATTTTCGAACTTACGCAACGCGGGCCGCTGCCTCGATCAACTGCAGCGGCTCTGGACGCTTTTGGTTCATCTCTTCCGCCAGGTCCACTCCTTTAATCGTGATCGAGTGCCGGCCGTTGTCGGATCGAAGAATGTATTGGCCTTCTTTGAGATACCACAGGCTGAATTCGAGGTGCTCTTTAGGAACGCCGAGCAGATCCTCGAACTCCTTTAGGGTCACGTTGGGCTGATCGGGCGACATCAGGCGCTTGCGGTATAGCAGCGACAGGATTCCCTGACGTTTGCGGAGCTCCGAGTCGAAGCCTTGTACGGCGTTGGATTGATCGAAAATCTTCCACATCAGCCGCCGGGCTTCACGATGGTGGACGTCGTAGGCCGCTCTGCGCTCCGGCTCGCTCAATGCGTTGTAGGCTTCCGTGATCTGCTGGAAGATCTCACTGTTCCCGGTTTCCTGATGGTCAGGATGAAATCGCTGGGCAAGCAGCCGATACACCCGGTGCACCGTCTCCTGATCGGCATTGGGGCTGATTTGGAGAGATTCGTAATAGTCGACGAACGCGCCGGATTGCATGTACTCATTTGTAAACAATTGTGCCGATGGTGCAAATGGCGATTTAGTACCTACCACGGCGGACCGGGGTTCTATTCCATGCGCCTACAAAGGTCCTAAGGATCTGTACTTTCAGCGACTTAGGACAGTGTTTCTCTGGCAATTTTCTCGGCTTGTTCGGCGCGAAACACACGAATCTTTTCACGTAGCTCCGGGCGGCTGCCTCCAAGAATGGCGATCGCCAGCAGCGCGGCATTGGTCGCTCCCGGTTTGCCGATGGCCAGCGTCCCGACCGGGATCCCTCCCGGCATTTGCACCGTGGACAGCAGCGAATCGAGTCCCTTCAATGACGCGCTTTCCATGGGCACTCCGAGCACCGGAAGGATCGTATGTGCGGCGGCTACTCCGGCCAGGTGCGCCGCGCCGCCCGCGGCCGCGATAATCACTTCGATCCCGCGGCCTTCTGCGGCAGAGACGTATTCGGAGGTGAGTTGCGGACTGCGATGCGCCGAAAGCACACGCGCTTCGTTCGGGACGCCGAACTTCGTGAGCGTTTCTGTCGCGTGGCGCATCGTGTCCCAATCCGATTTGCTGCCCATGATGACCGCCACCAGCGGATGCTCGTGCATTCTATTGTCCCTGCGCCAGTGTGAATCCCGGCTTGCCGTCGTAGTTGCGCAGATTTTCGGTCATGGCGATTTCGAGTCCGAGGCCGATGATGCGGTCCTGCAGCGCGACCACTTGTTTCGGCGTGATCCCTGTACCCAGGAAGCGGCAACGGAATGCGTCGGTGCAAAACGTTTCAGGCGATCCGTCGGGCCAGACCCTGACACCGCGATTGGCGATCATTTCCAGCGCGAGTCCGTCGCCACTGGCTTTCTGGATTTTCGCAGCCAGGTCATTCGGAATCTTCGAAGACCACTCGACATACACGTCGACGCCGACCAAATCCTTCTTCGGCGCAGGGCGGGCTGCGGAAACCTTGCGGGCAGCCGTGGATCGCGGCGAATAGTGGACCGCCTTCAACGTCTCAGGCTTTTGACCGAGGCGTGCGACCACGGCGTTTGAAAACTCCTTGGTCCCGACTTTTTCCTTGCTCTTTCCCTCGACGAAAATATCGTAGGTGTGGACGCCATCCTCCATGGTGCGCAGCCAGGCGTTCTGGACGCGTTCGGCGATGTCGATTTGTCCAATGTGAACCAGCATCAGCACCGCTCCTTGGAGGAGCCCTGATGGATTCGCCATATTCTGCCCCGCACGTCGTGGAGCCGATCCGTGAATCGCTTCAAACATCGCGCATTGATCGCCGATGTTCGACGATCCGGCGAGTCCCACCGATCCCGCAATCTGCGCGGCCACGTCGGAGAGCACGTCGCCATACAGGTTCGGCATCACGATCACGTCGAACGCTTCCGGCGTATCGGCCAATTTAGCGGCGCCGATGTCGACAATCCAATGCTCTTTTTCGATGTCGGGATATTCCGGCGAGATCTCATCGAAGATCTTGTGGAACAACCCGTCGGTCATCTTCAGGATGTTGTCCTTAGTGAAGCAGGTGACCTTTTTGCGGTTGTACTGCTTGGCATATTCGAACGCGTAGCGGACAATCTTTTCCGATCCTGGCCGCGTGATCACTTTCAATGCCAGCATCTCTTCGGTGCTGGTCTGATACTCGATTCCGGCATACAGGTCTTCTTCATTTTCGCGGACGATCACCACGTCCATCGCCGGATGCTTGGTGCGCACAAACGGGTGATAGGAAACGCACGGCCGGATGTTGGCATACAAGCCCAGCATCTTGCGGGTGGTCACGTTGAGGGACTTATAACCTCCACCTTGCGGTGTCGTGATGGGCGCTTTCAGGAAAACCTTGGTGCGCCGGAGCGAGGTCCACGCGCTGGGCTGTATTCCCGCAGTGTTGCCGCTCAAATAGACTTTTTCGCCGACTTCGATGGTTTCGATCTCAAGCCTCGCTCCAGCCTCTTTCAGGATATGGAGCGTCGCGCCCATAATTTCAGGACCGATCCCATCCCCGTGGGCGACGGTGATCGGCGTGGATGTTGCGGATGTAGGAGTTGCCATATTTTCGGGTGAAAGAACACGATAACATGGCGTTTGGACCGTCGCGGCATAGCCTTGAGGTGACCATGCGCACCGAATTTACAAAACTGAACACGGAATGGGACGCGGAGCCCAGCGATCCCCGCCCGACGATTCGTATCGTGAGTTCGGATCTGAGCCTGACTTTCTTCCTCAATGCGTACGTCGATCCTGCATTTCGAGAATACGATCGGGGTGCGTTGACTTTCACGAACTGCTGGCGATATCGCCTTGGACCAACAAACGACGAAGGCTGGTACAAGGGACATTGTCGATTCAAATGCTGGGCACCGGACTGGGGAGACTTCTACGAGGTCGCCGGGGATATCCGCGAACATGGACCGAAAGACTGGGTATTGGTTGGACCCGCGCCACAAGCGCCGACCCGTCATTTCCTTTTCTACTTCAAGGACAACACGTTCGAATGTGACGCCAGCGACTGGGATTTTCTCGTGCTCCGGGTTTCAGATGCTGAGTACGCAAGCTTTCGCTCAGCGGAGACCAAGGTGAGCCTCGGCCATAGCACCATCGCTCTCAGAGGCAGGCTTGACGTTGACGGAGAGAATGATAACTGATATGTCTAGACATATGGAGCGCACCACGGTTCGCCTCAACGACGGATTGCTGCAGGAAGCCAAGCTCGAAGCGGCGCGGCGCGTGAACGACCCCTTGGGCAGGCACACATTGTAGGCGACCTTTATATCCGAATTGTCCCGATACAGCTTCACGAACGCTGCGTACGCGTCGTCCTGCTTGGGGTCGCGATCGCCGGACGGCGGATTGACGTGATACGTCATGATCTCTTTGTCCGAATAACTCCGCGCGTGCGTCTTTTCGTCGCGGATCACAATCGGCGCGCCGAAGATTTCGTTGTCCATCACTCCGTGCGACCGGTACCACGCCTTATGGGCGGCCATCGCCTTCATGAAACCATCCATAGAGCCGCCGGCCTTGATTTCTGAGATTCGAACCGTGGCCATCACGCCTTCGCAAGCGGGGGCGGAGCTCTGTGCGAAGACCGGCGTCAAAAAGGCGGAAAGCAGCAATAAAGTTCGCATGGGAGGCACGGTAGCACGCCCACGTTACAGTCTGTTGAAAACCCCACGGCTCTAAATTCGTGAAACCAATTCCAATGCCCATACGTTTCATTCTTATGCGATTTCTGCGACGTTTCCCTGCCCTCGCAGCCCTCATCGCCGCCTGCCTCTGGGCGCAAGATCCACCGAAGGACAAAAAGAAGGACCCCGATCAGATCGGCAACCGCGATGTCGACAAGGGGATCAACTTCTATTCGATCCAGCGCGAAATCGCCCTCGGCAAGCAGCTCGCCCAACAGGTCCAGCAGACGGCCAAAATCATTGACGACCCGATCATTTCCGAGTACGTGAATCGCCTGGCGCAGAATCTGGCTCGCAATTCCGACGCGAAGGTCCCGCTGACTACTCAGGTGATCCAGGATGAAAGCATCAACGCTTTGTCGCTTCCGGGCGGATTCTTCTTCGTGAACACCGGCCTCATCCTGGCAGCCTCGACCGAAGCCGAGTTGGCCGGCGGCATGGCCCACGAAATCGCACATATTGCCGCGCGGCATGGGACCCGGCAGGCGTCGCGCGCGCAGGTCGCTCAAATGGCGACGATCCCGCTCATATTTATGGGAGGATGGGCGGGTTACGGGGCCCGGCAGGCGGCCGGTCCCCTGACTGCGGTCACCCTGCTTCAGTTCGGGCAGGCGTTTGAAAACGAAGCCGATCTGCTGGGGCTGCAATATCTTTATAAGACCGGTTACGATCCCAATGGCATGGTCGACATGTTCGAAAAGATCGAGGCGCTGAACCGGCGGCAGCCGGGGAAAGTCTCGAAGCTTTTCGCCACGCATCCACCGACGGGCGATCGAATTATCAAGGTCCAGAAGAACATTGAGGATCTGCTGAAGTCGCAGCCGCAGTATGTTGTGACCACGTCCGAATTCGACATGGTGAAGGCGCGGCTCATGATGCTCGAAAACCGGCACAAGGGCGACGCACCCGATCCGAACCGGCCCCGGCTTCGCAAGGCTCCCGACAAATTGGGCGAATTGGCGAAATCGACTCCGGTCCCCAGCCGTCCAACGAATTAAAGGACTATACTGTGATAGGAAGGAGTCCGTACATGCGGCGCTTTTTAGGACTCGCGGCGATCTCTTCGCTGCTCACTTTCTCGGCTTTCGCCGACGACAAAAAGAAGGATCCCGATGAGATCGGGAACCGAGACGTTGGCAAGGGGCTGAACTGGTATTCGCTCGAGAAAGAAATTGCGCTGGGCAAGACGCTGGCGCAGGACGTGGAGCGGCAGGCGAAGGTCATCGACGATCCGATCATCGCCGAATACGTCAACCGCGTAGGCCAGAACCTGGTGCGTAACTCCGACGCGAAGGTTCCGTTCACCATCAAGGTGATCGATACCGAGGACGTCAACGCGTTCGCGCTGCCGGGCGGATTCTTTTTCGTGAACTCCGGGTTGATCCTCAAAGCCGATAGCGAGGCCGAACTGGCGGGCGTGATGGCGCATGAAATCGCGCACGTCGCCGCACGGCACGGCACGCGTCAGGCGACGCGGGGACAGGTCGCGAACCTGGCTACGATTCCGCTGATCTTTATGGGCGGCTGGGCCGGATACGGCATCCGTCAAGCAGCCAGCGTGCTGATCCCGGTCGGGTTCCTGCAATTCTCCAAGGCGTTCGAATCCGAGGCCGACATGCTGGGCCTGGAATACATGTACAAGACCGGCTACGATCCGGAAGCGTTCGTGGACTTCTTTGAAAAGATCCAGTCGCTGGAAAAGAAGAAGCCGGGCACCATGGCGAAGGTTTTCTCGACGCATCCTCCCACCGAGGACCGCATCGTGAAGGCGCAAAAGAACATTCAGGACCTGCTCAAGGCCCGGCCGGAATATGTGGTCACCACGTCCGAATTCAACGACGTGAAGACCCGCCTCGCCATGCTGCACAATCGCAAGAAAGTGGACAACAACGACCTGAATCGTCCCAAGCTGAAGCGGGCACCGGGTAACGGAACGTCAACCACGGACGGTGATGGCAAGACGACTACTACAGACGACGATCGTCCAACCCTGAAGCGTCGTCCAGATTCGCAGTAGCATACATTTCTCCCTGTGTGAAGGAAAGCCCGCGGAAGTGGAAGCCGCGGGCTTTTCGTTTATAACGCGGAAGTACACGCCGGACAGCGTTTCGCCGCCAACGGAATGGCCGTGCAGCATTGCGGACAATCCTTGGTCGTGACCACTGGGGCGGCCTCGGGCTTCTTGAAGCGGTTCACCTGCTTCACGACGATGAAGATCACGAACGCGACGATCAGAAACTCGATCACGGTGTTCACGAATACGCCGTAGTTGAGCGTCGCCGCCGCAGCCTTTTTCGCGTCGGCCAGCGTGTCGTAATGCTGCCCGTTCAAGGCCACGAACATATTGGTGAAATCCACTTTGCCCACAGCCATACTGATCACGGGCATCAGGATGTCGTTCACCATGGATGCCACGATCTTTCCGAAGGCCGCGCCGATGATGACCCCGATGGCCAGGTCGAGCACGTTTCCCCGCATGATGAATTTCTTGAACTCTGAAAACATTCCGCCCTCCTCTTCCGGCTCAGTGTACCCTGAATGTATGGCGAAGCGAACCGAGTTGATCACGGTGACCTGCCCGTGCTGCCAGGCCGAACTGCACATCGATCCTGAAACGTCGGCTGTGATTCGTCACAAGGAGCACGTGAAGCCGCCCTCCATCGCCGACTTCGAGACCGCGGTCCAGCGCATGAAAGGCGAAGCGGGCCGTCGTGAGGACGTCTTTAAGAAATCGGTCGAGTCGCACAAGACGCATCACGACGTGCTCAGCAAGAAATTCGACGAGATGCTAAAGGTGGCGAAAGAGAATCCAGACGAGCCGCCGCCTAAGCGGGACATCGACTTCGACTAGGCCACGAATACGAGGCTTTTGATTCGTGTGCATCCGTGTTCATTTGTGGCTAAATTGTTTTACACCCACCACGGCGCGGTAGGCTGATCGCGAATCACGATCTGATTCAGGAACGCCGCGGCCTTGGTCAATCCTTCATCCGGTGACATCAACGTGTCCTCATGCTCGATGGACAACACGTAATCGTAGCCGAACATCCTTAACGTAGAGATAAATTCGGTCCACCACGAATACGCGTGGCCGTAGCCGCAGGCGCGGAAGATCCAGGCGCGATTGCGCTCATCGGTGTATTTCTTGGTGTCGAGGACGCCGGTCTTGGGAAGATTCGACTCGTAAATCTGCGTGTCTTTCGCATGTACGTGGAAAATCGAATCGCCCAGCACGCGGATGGCTTTGATCGGATCGACGCCCTGCCAGAACATGTGGCTCGGATCGTAATTGCAACCGATCGCCTTCCCCGCGATTTTGCGGAGCCGCAGCGCCGTTTCGGGGCTATACACGACGAAGCCCGGATGCATCTCGATCGCGACTTTCACGCCATGATCCTCGGCGAACTTGGCGTGCTTGATCCAGTAAGGCTCTACCTTTTTCTCCCACTGCCACGCCAGCAGGTCCAGATATTCCGGCGGCCAGGGGCACGTCACCCAGTTGGGATACTTGGCCTTGTCGCTATCGCCGGGACAGCCCGAAAAATCGATCACCACCGGCACGCCCAGCTTTTCGGCGAGCCGCACGGTTTGTTTGCTGGTCTCGGCATACGCCTTGGCGACGTCGCGATCGGGATGCAGCGGATTCCCGTGCGAACTGAGCGCGCTGATGGTGAATCCGTTGTCGGCGAATTTCTGCTTGAAGTCCTTGAGCGCCGTTTTATCCTGAAGCATGGAGAGTTTGCAGTGCGGATCGCCGGGATAATTACCCGTGCCCAATTCCACGGTCGAAATGTTCAGCGACCGGAGTTTCTCAAAGACCTTTTCCAGCGAAAATTGCGATAGTAGTGGAGTAAAGACACCGATTCTCATGGGGCCCTTTCTCAGGAAGAATAGCAATGTTTAGCGATGCGGCGCTTGCCCGGCGGATCGAAGGCGGCGAAGCGCTCAATTCGGCGGGTTCAGGAGAATCCATCCCCATCTGCGGAGGCTACGCGACTTTCGCGGGCGCCGGATCGCCGCTGACCCACGCCATCGGCATGGGCATGAACGGCCCGGTCCCGACAGCCGAGTTCGACGTGATGGAACACTTCTTCCGGTCTCGCGGCGTGCCCGTGAATCTCGATTTCTGCCCACACGCTGATTCTTCGCTGCTGGAATTGCTGGGAGCGCGCGGCTACCGGATCGTCGAATGCAACAACGTGCTGGCCGGTCCCATCGCAGGCAGCGACGACGCGAGAGTACGCATCGCCGGCCGCGCGGAGGAACCGGTCTGGACGCGCACCATGCTCGGAGGATTTTTCCCGGCGCGCGAGCATACCGCGATCGAGCTGGATCTGGGCCGCCGCCTGTTTGATCTGGAGTGCGCCTCGGCGTGGCTCGGCATCGTGGGAGGCCAGCCTGCGTCCGCGGGAGTCCTGAATATGCGCGGAAAACTCGCGCTCCTGTTTGCCGACAGCACCCTTGAAGAGTACCGCGGACAGGGCTTGCATCTTGCTTTGATCCGCGCGCGACTGAAACATGCGGCCTCCATGGGGTGCGATCTCGCGACCGCCTCCACCGCTCCTGGAAGCATCTCTCAGCGCAACTACGAGCGCGCCGGATTCCGCGTGGTCTACACCAAGCTGAATATGCAGCGGGACTGGCAATGATCGCGCGGGTCGCCATCGAGCACCGGAACTCCTACGTGCTGATTGGTGAGAACGGGTTGGAAGTCCGCGCCACGCTTTCTGGAAAGCTGCGCTACGAGACTACCTCGCGCGAAGCTCTGCCCACCGTCGGCGATTGGGTTAAGGTTCACGACACGGTGATTGAAGAGATCCTGCCGCGGCGCACTCAGTTCGTGCGAAAAGCCGCCGGAGACAACCCGGATGCGCAGGTCATTGCCGCCAATATCGACACAGTCTTCGTGGTGACCGGCCTCGATCACGATTTCAACCCGCGCAGGCTGGAGCGTTACCACATAACCGTTCGATCGAGCGGAGCACAGTGCGTCATGGTGCTCAACAAAGCGGACTTGTGCGACGATCCTGAAAGCAAGGCTCGTGAAGTCCGCGCCGTCGCTCCCGGAGCCGACGTAGTCATCCTCAGCGCATTGCACGATGACGTCCATAGCGCGCTGCGCATCTACCTGATTGCCGGCGAGACGATCGCACTGGTTGGATCGTCGGGCGCGGGCAAATCGACGCTGATCAATCGGCTGCTGGCCCGTGATCTTCAGGAAACCGGCGCCGTTCGCGAATCGGACAGCCGCGGACGCCACACGACGTCGCACCGCCAATTGTTCACGATGCCGGGCGGCGCAATGCTGATCGACACACCGGGGCTGCGCGAACTGCAACTTTGGACCAGCGAAGACGACATCGAGGGCTCGTTTCCGGAGATTGAGGCGCTAGCGGCGGAGTGCCGTTTTCGCGACTGCTCGCATGGCGGCGAAGAGGGATGCGCGGTGCAGCAGGCCCTCGATCGGGGCGGCCTCGATCTCGATCGCTTTTCGAGTTATCGCAAAATGCGCCGCGAGGCGTGCTACCTGGACCTGCAATTGGACAAGCGCGCCCAGCTCGATCAGAAGGCGAAGTGGAAGAAAATCCATAAGGCCATGCGGAACGTCGACAAGCGCCGCTGATATGATGTGAGATTGCCGAAGCCCAAGTCAGCCGCCGAGCGCCAGGCGCGCGTCAAGAAGATCTTAGCGACGCTCGACAAAATGTACCCCCACGCAACCTGCGCTCTACATCATTCGAACGCCTGGGAACTGCTCGCGGCGACGATTCTTTCGGCACAGTGCACCGACAAGCGCGTCAATGAAGTCACGCCGGGCCTGTTCAAAAAATATCCGACCATTCGCGACATGGCTAATGCGAATCAGCCGGAGCTGGCGCAGGATATCCGCTCCACCGGATTCTTCAATAACAAGTCCAAGTCGTTGATCGGTGCGGCGCGCAAGATCCTCTCCGATTTCGGTGGCGAAGTTCCGCGTAATATCGACGATCTGCTCACGGTCCCCGGAGCGGCTCGCAAGACCGCCAACGTGGTGCTGGGAACAGCTTTCGGAATAGCTTCAGGCGTAGTCGTGGATACGCACGTTCAGCGCATTTCGCAACGGCTGGACCTCACGAAAAATAAAGATCCAAAAAAGATAGAGCAGGACCTGATGAAGATCATCCCGAAAGAGAAATGGATTCTCTTTTCGCATCAGATCATTCTGCATGGACGGGCCTTGTGCATCGCGAGAAATCCGCGTTGCGCGGAGTGCGCGCTCGATCCCGTCTGTTACGCCAAGGATAAAACATCGCTCTAGGGCTCTTGACGGGATCTTCTGGCTTATGTAGATTACCAACAATATGGCTCGGTTACGCTCCTTCCTATCTCGCCTGGCCGGAAGTTTTGCGACCAGCCGGCTGGATCGCGATCTCGATCAGGAACTGCGCGCGCACATCGAAATGGAAACGGCGGAGAATATCCGTCTCGGTATGACGCCGGAGCAAGCGCGCCGTACAGCGCTGGTTGCCTTTGGCGGACTGACGCAGACCGCGGAAAACTGCCGCGACCATCGAGCGTTGCCATTTGTTGAGACACTGGCGCGGGATTGGCGCTATGCGACGCGTGTCGCCGCGAAGTCGCCGGGTTTTACAGCGGTCGCGATACTTTCCTTGGCTCTGGGCATCGGCGCCAGCACGTCGATTTTCTGTGTCGTCGATGCCGTGCTGCTGCGTCCGCTTCCGTATCGCGATTCGGATCGCTTGGTGTTGGTTCGGGAGCAGTTGTCGCCCATCGCACCCCAACCGATGCCGGTGCCCGCACCGGACGCTCGCGAACTTATCAAGGGCGACCTTTTTGAACGGGCTGGCGCAATGCTCAACCGGCGATTCGATGTTTCGAACGGATCGACGCCCGAGGGAGTGAACGGCGCGCGAGTGTCGGCGGCGACCCTTCAACTGCTGGGGATCGCGCCGCTGCATGGGCGCGTTTTCCTGGAAGAAGAAGACCGGCCGGGCATACATGTCGTCGTTCTCGGCTACGATCTGTGGCAGCGGCTTACCGGCGGCGATGCGAGCATCGTCGGCAAGACCATTCAGGTCGATCGGCAGCCGTACCAGGTCGCGGGAATCATGCCGCGGCAGTTCGTGTTTCCACCACAAGGCCTGAAGTGGGAAAAACCCGCCGAGCTTTTCGTCCCGCTCGCTCTCACGCCCGATGAACTGCGCGTGCATGTGGATAACTCCAGCTTCGGCGTTCTTGGGCGGCTGAAGCCGGGAATCACGATCGAGCAAGCCGATGCCCGCATGGAGAGCGTCGCACGCGAAATTCAGGCCGCCTATCCGCTGGAGATCCAGCAGCAATTGCCCAAGAATATCCGGCTGCATGCAATGGTGTTGCCGCTGCGGGATCAGGTGGTGGGTGGGTCGCGCAAGCTGCTGCTGATCCTGATGGCAGCGGTATGTTTTCTCCTGCTGATCGCATGCGCCAACGTGGCGAACATGCTCCTGAGCCGCGCCGGTGCCCGCGGTCCCGAACTCGCATTGCGCCTCGCGCTAGGCGCCAGCCGAGGAACGCTGATCCGTCAGCTTCTAACAGAAAATCTTCTGCTGAGTATCACAAGCGGCATGCTTGGCATCGCGTTAGCATGGGCCGGAATCGGAGCTACCATTTCACTTTTGCCTGCTGACCTGCCGCGCACGGCTGAAATCAGTCTCGATTGGCGAGTCCTGGCATTCTCCGTCGCTTTGTGTGTCGCCACTACGCTGCTATTTGGATTGGCGCCAGCCATCGCAACGACGCGCGTCAATCTGGACCGCAATCTACGCGAAGGTGGACGTGGAAGCGCGCGCTTAGGCCGCGTTTTTGCAGGCGGCTTGGTGATCGCCGAAATCGCGCTTACCGTCGTCTTGCAGGCAGGCGCGAGCCTATTGATTCGCAGTCTGATTCAAGCGCGCGATCACGATCCGGGCATGCGGCCCGCGCAAGTGCTCAGCGTGTCGATCGCTCTTCCGGGATCGGTCTATCGCAGTCCGGAATCGGTGAACACCTTTTATCGCGACGCGTTGCGCGAGTTCGCGGCCATGCCCGGTGTCATGATGGCGGGTGCCGCCAGCAGTCTGCCGTTCTCGGCGACTCAGCGCCATGTCTACACCGTGGAAAACCACTCCCATTCGCCGACGAATTTTAGTGAAGTGCTTGGCGATTATTTTCAAACGCTTGGGATTGCGCTGCGCCGCGGCCGGTGGTTCAACGACAACGATCGGCCCGATTCGGAGCGCGTCGTTCTGATCAACGAAACCGCGGCGCGCCAATTCTGGCCGGGCGAAGATCCCGTCGGGAAGCGTGTGAAATGGGGCGTGCTCCAGACGCCCTGGCCTTGGATGACTGTCGTCGGGGTCGTCGCGGACGTAAGCCAGGATGCCGCGGACAAAGCGATTCAGCCGCACATCTACGAGCCATTTATGCAGAGCGACAGTAACGCGATGAGCCTGGTGGTTCTCGCCCTTGCTCCTGAGAATCTCGCGAACAGCGTGCGGGCCGCGCTGCGAAGAATGGACCCCGATCTTCCCATCAGCCGCCTGCAAACCTTGGAACAGGCCCAGCGCGATTCGATTACGCCGCGCCGCGCGACCACGTGGATCGTCAGCTCCTTTGCCGCGGCCGCGTTGCTCTTGGCCTCCATTGGCGTCTACGGTGCGATGATGTTTCTGGTCTCGCAACGCAGGAAGGAAATCGCGATTCGAATGGTACTGGGCGCGACGCGCGAATCCGTTCTCACCATGGTTCTGGGACGCGGAATGGCACTGATCAGCTCAGGACTTCTGATTGGCCTCGCGGCATCTTTCGCGCTGAGTCGCTTCATCGCCAGCCTGCTCTATAGCGTGCGTCCGACCGATGCGTGGGCATACTTGATCACTGTCGGCGTGCTTGGAATGGTGGCCCTATTGGCGCAACTTGGCCCGGTCAGGAGCGCTACGCGCGTCGAATCCGCCGACGCGCTGCGTCACGACTAGTCCTAGCGTGCGGCCGGCTCGCCGGTCAGGTGCAATCCCTTATGGATCGCGTAGAGAGCTAGTTCCAGACGGTCCGAAACGCCTAGCTTGTCGAAGATGTTGTGAAGATGGTTCTTCACCGTCTGCTCGCTGATGAACATCTTCTCAGCCATTTCCTTGTTCTTGTAGCCCTGCGCGACCAGCGCCACGATTTCGCGTTCACGCGCGGAAAGCGGGCTACGCTCGCGGCCTTTGCCGCCACCCGAAGAGTTGCCGCCTTCCGTGCCCGTCTGGAACTGGCGCATGACCGCAGCAGTGGTGTGTGAGTCCAGCCAGATTTCGCCGGAGTGGACCTTGCGGATGCTCTTCACGATCAGGTCCGGCGCCGTCTGTTTCAGAACGATGCCGCTGCAACCCAGCTTCATCGCCTGCACGAATTCGTTCTTGTCGTCCGAAGCCGTGAGCACGATCACGCGCGTGCGCTTGTTGGTCTGCTGCAAGGCCTGGAGGGCGGAAAGGCCATCTAGATTGGGCATGCGAAGGTCCAGCAGCAGGACATCTGGATCGAGTTCCTGCACGCGTTCCAGCACTTCACGGCCGTCCGAGGCCTCTCCCACCACTTCGAAGTCGTCCTCGAGCAGAAGCAATTTCTTAAGCCCGTCGCGGACAATAGGATGATCGTCGGCGATCACGATTCGCACCGTGGCCTTCTTTCTTTCCATTCCCTCCGCGTTGTCATTAATAGGGGCTGACATAGTGTCCATAGGCTCCAGTTTCGTCATTACGTCCCGATGATAAGGGGTTCTAGTACTTTGCACAATTCAGGCTCCCCCAACAAATCGGCCGTGTAGTTCACCTAATTCGCTGCTAAGGTAACCCTAGCCGTACTGGGCTGTTAGTAAGTACTGGGGGGAAGGATCTGGTAACTGCGACAACGATTCGAGTTACAACAAGAAAGGGCCTACGCAGACCTTAGGACGCGCCTTCGACCCCTGGGAGCCAATCAACTTCTGGAACAGCTAGCATAGCACACCCGACCAGGACACAAGGCACCTCCAAGATCGGCGACTCGCCGCCCCGCCAACATGTCGCGAGAGGATTTGGGGCTCCATCTAGTCCTAAGGTTGGCGTTAGAATGGAGATGGCGTGCTGGACAAATCCGGGATTTTCGTACCGCACCAGAATCTGAGCGATCAGATCAATGGCAACATCATCCGCAGCGAAATCGAAGGCGGAGTTTACCTGCGCGATCTGCCCGAGGAGAGCACGCTCGAAGTCGCCACACAGAACCGCCGGTACACGCTGGTGGTCCGCGGCGACGGGCGGGCGCTCATTTCCGGCCATCCCGAGTTTTGTCCTGAACCGGTCGAAGTGCGCATCCACGGATCGAACTGGGGCGGCTCGATGCTGAAAGCCGCGTATTTGGGGCGCGGGATGCATCTAGAGTACCGGCACCCGAAGTATCGCGGTCCCATCGTGACGTCGCCCATCGTGGATATCCGGCTGATGGCAGCGTAGTCACACCTGCCTGGCGCGTACTCCCAAGATCTCATCCAGCGCCTGCTTTCGAACATCATCCGCGTTGACGCTGGACGTCACGGTGACGTTCAGATCGCGCAATAACCCGTCGCGGACTGAGTAAATCCAGCCGTGCACCGCCAGTTCACGCCCGGCGGACCAAGCCTCCTGGACGACCGGCGACTTCCATACGGCTGCGGTCTGCTCGACGACATTCAGCTCCGAAAGCGTTTTCCACTGGGCCTGATGATCGCCATCGAGATATGCCGCGTACTTCTGATGAATCGCACGGACGGGCGCCAGCCATTCGCCGACTTTTCCGCGATACTCACCGTCCAGAACCGCGCGAATTCCGCCGCAGCCGTAGTGGCCGACCACCATGACGTGCTTCACGCGGAGCACGTCCACCGCATAGTGCAGACAAGCGCCGCAGTTCGGATCGAAGGGATTGACCACGTTCGCCACGTTGCGATGCACAAAAATTTCGCCGGGCATCAAGCCGACGATTTCGTTGGCAGGCACGCGGCTATCGGCGCAGCCGATCCAGAAATACTGGGGAGCCTGCTGCTCGGCCAGCCGCTCGAAGAATCCGGGCGTGTGCGACTCGGTCCGCTGCGCCCATTCTTGATTGTTGCGAAAGAGGTCGCCTAGTAAACGCATTTTGTTGTCATGTCGGGGCCCGGTCGCTGTCGCTCGCGGCTCAGTGCTTCGACCCCGCCAGCGCTGTCGCAACTTCCCAATTGAATTGTACGAACTTATACAGCGCGTCTTCGAGCAGCCGCTCCTGATCGCTATGCGCGCCGAAACCCTTGGGGCCGTCTTCTTCATCCACCATTGGACCGATCCCATAACACTGCACGCCTTTGCTGCGCAGGAACGACATGTCGGTGGCTCCAGTGCTCATCTGCGGCATGGTGATGGTGTTGTAAACCTTGCGATTGGCCGCCTCTATGATCCTGAACGCCTCGTTGTCGATGCGCGACGGCGGAGCGATAGGACGGCGATTTCCGTCGTTGGTCACGATCTCCACCGCCGGATCGTTAATCACATGGCGCATCAGCTCGTAAAACTTGGGCATGTCCTCGTCGGGCAGCGCGCGAATATCCAGCGTCGCGCGAGCTTCGGACGGAATGACGTTGGATTGATACCCTCCGTTGATGATATTCGGCGAAATAGACGTATGCAGCATCGAATAGTGACCGGGTTCATGCTCGGCCAGATACTCGCGCGCGGCCGCGGACTTCGCGGGATCGAACAGCGCCTTGTAGCGTGCCGACTCTTCCGGAGTACTCACTGTGGCGAGCTTTTCGAAATAGTAGCGCGTCGTGTCGTTGAGCCGCATTGGTGGATCCCACATCGCGATCTTTTCGATCGCGCGCGAAAGGTGGAGAATCGGATTGCTGCGCAGCGGACGCGATCCGTGCCCCGCAACTCCATGCGCAACTAGCTGGGTGCCGCGCGGTAGTTTCTCCACGGTTTGGATCAGTGCATACCGAACCTCGCCATTACGTCGCGAAACCTGACCTCCTTCGGCCAGGGCAATCTCGGCTTCGATGTCACTCCAGTTTTGTTCGACCAGATGTCCGATGCCCATGTTCGCCGCGGCTTCCTCGCCCGCCTCAGCGACGAAGATCACATCGCGATCGAGAGGAACTTTCAGCCGCTTCAGCAGGAGCATGGTCATCATGCCCGAGGTCATATTGTCTTTGTCGTCGAGCGTGCCGCGGCCGTAAATAAAGCCGCCGTCGCGGGCAGCGCTGAACGGGCCGAACTTGCCCCACTTGGCTGGATCGACTTTCACCGTGTCGGTGTGGCCCATGATCAGCAGCGGCTTTTTCGAACCGTTCCCTTTGATCCGCGCCACCAGGTTCGATCGCGCCGGATCCTTGGCCGACGTGATCACGGAGATCCCTTCCGCTTCGAGCACCTTCTTCACGTACTCGACCACTTTGGTTTCGTTGCCGGGCGGATCGGTTGTGTCCATCTGGACAACCGTCGTGTAGTGGCGCAGCGTCTCGGCGTTGACCTTGGACCAATCGGGAGTTTGCGCGGCAGCACATACCGCGACGAAAAACAGCGGAATCGATCGGAGCATCAAATCTAGTCTATGCCAGCCGTGGGATCACCGCACGTAGCAGTTTGATCAGCGTGTCGCGGACGCGTTCGCCCACTTCGAGAACCTCGCTGTGGACCAGCTTCTGCTTCAGGATTCCTGCGGCCATGTTGGTCACGCATGAAATCGCCAGGACCTTCATGCCCATGTGATTCGCGACGATCGTTTCCGGCACCGTCGACATGCCTACCAGATCGGCACCGATGGTCCGGAGGTAGCGAATCTCCGCCGGAGTTTCGTAGCTGGGACCAGTCATGGCCGCGTAGACACCCTCGTTCAGTGTTAGCCCGAGTTTCGCGCCCGCGGCTTTTGCGATGTCGCGATACTCCGCAGCGTACGCTTCGCTCATATCGGGAAATCGCGGGCCAAGCGAATCGTCATTCGGTCCGGTCAACGGATTCGCTCCAAGGAGATTGATGTGATCGGAGATGAGTACCAGATCCCCAGGCTTATAGCTGGTGTTCACGCCTCCAGCGGCGTTGGTGAGGACCACGCTGCGCACGCCGCGTTTTTGGAGTTCACGAATCCCGAAGGTCACATGCACGGCCGTGTAGCCTTCGTACATGTGAGCTCTTCCCGCAAGCACAATGACGGGCGTGTCTCCGATGCAGCCCTCGACCAGTTTGCCGGCGTGTCCTGCCGCCGTGGATTGGGGCCATCCAGGGATTTTCGAATACGGCGTTTCGCGCCGGTCGTCAAGCGTATCGGCAAACGCTCCGAGTCCACTTCCAAGAACCAGCCCGACTGGTGCTCTATCTGCCATCAGTATTCACTAAGCTCACAACAGCATCCCCGCGATGCACGCCGACATAAAATTCGCCATAGTCCCGGCGGCTACCGCCTTCATTCCTAGACGCGCCAAGTCCGATTTGCGCGTCGGCGCCAGCGCCCCGATTCCGCCTACTTGAATCGCCACCGAACTCAGGTTCGCGAATCCGCACAGCGCATAGGTAGTGATCACAAAAGATCGCGGATCGAGCGTTTTGGCGATTTTCCCCAGATCGACGAATGCCACGAATTCGTTCAAGATGAGCCGCTCCCCCAGCAGATTCCCGACCGTGCGGCAATCATCGTACTTTACGCCCAACATCCATGCGATCGGCGAGAAGATGCGCCCCAGGACCGCCTGCATTGAGTCCGGAATCCAAGCCAGCTGATCGTGACCCGCTTTCAAAATTCCGTTCACCAGCGCGATCAGGCCGATGAACGCGATAAGCATCGCGCCAATGTTCAACGCGAGTTGTAATCCGTCCGACGCCCCGCGTGACGCGGCGTCGATAATGTTGACTCCCGGCTTTTCGACTTCGACGTGCACGCCGCCCGCGGTGGCCGGTTGGTCGACCTCCGGCATCAGCATCTTGGCAAGCATCAGCGTCGCCGGCGCCGTCATGATTACAGCGGTCAACAGGTGGCGAATTTCGACCCCCGCGATGATTACGTACGCCGCCATCACAGCACCGGATACATGCGCCATGCCGCTCACCATCACGGTGAATAGCTCGCTCTCCGTCAACCCCGCCAGGAACGGGCGAATTGTCAGCGGGGCTTCGGTTTGGCCCATGAAGATGCTGGCGGCGACGTTGAGCGACTCGGCTCCGCTGGTTCCCATGACACGTTGCATCACCGCGGCCATCGCTTTGACGACAACTTGCATCACGCCCAGGTAATACAGAATCGCGAACAGCGACGCGATGAAGATGACAATTGGCAGAACTTGAAAAGCGAAGACCACGCCGAACTGGTCGTTCTTCACCCCGAGTTTGTCACCGAACACGAACGAGCTTCCTGCCGCCGCGTACTCCAGCAGATGATTCACACCGTTGCTGGCAGCCACGAATCCGCGCGCCACGGGCGTCTTCAAGACCAGAAAAGCGAAGCCGAACTGGAGTCCGAGTCCCCAGAAAATCACGCGAGGCTTGATCTGGCTGCGATGCTTTGAAAACAGAAAAGCGACGGCCACGATCGCGACCAGGCCGATGAGGCCCGTGAATCTATCCATGAGGGGAGAATTTTACCAGAATATGCGATCATGTCGTGATGATGAACCTTCGATTTGCGATGCCGGCTCTTATTTTCACCGCTGTTTGCTTCGCGCAAGCCCCCAAACCGGAGTTTGGAATGGGGTGGGTGCCCGAATTCAACGCCACAACGCGCGAGCTTGTTTCGTTGGCTGAAGCGACGCCCGCTGAGAAATTCGCGTGGCGGCCAGCTCCCGGCGTACGCTCGATCAGCGAAGTCTACGTCCACATCGCCGTAGCCCACATGTTTTTCCTCACGCAATCCGGCGTGAAGGCGGACATGTCCAAGGTGACCCGTGACGCAGAGAAGAAGATCATCGCGAAGGCCGACGTAATCGCATTCCTGAAGGAATCGATCGCCGCGGTGGAAGAAAACTATCCTAAAATGGACCTGAAAAAGAAGGTGAAGTTCATCGACGCGGAAACGACCGTCGACGGCATCATGATTCATCTGGTCTCGCACACCAACGAACACCTGGGCCAGTCGATCGCCTATGCGCGGATGAACGGAATCGTCCCGCCCTGGTCGAACTAATCGGGCCGCTGCGCTGAAACCGGAGTACAATTTCCACATGGACAGACGCCACTTTATCGGATTGTCTTCTTGGGCGGCAATGGCTGGAATCCTCCGTGCCGCTCCCTCGGCCGGCGATGCCACCAATGAAGCCTACTGGTCGCTGGTCAAACGCCAGTTTCCGCTCGAGGACGGATTGCTGTATTTCAATGCCGCCAACGTGTGCCCGGCGTCGCGAGCCGTGCTCGACAGGCACGCCCAGTTCGAGCGCGACTTCCAGTCCGATCCGGCGTTTCAGAATCGCGAAAAATACGGCCCCATTCGAACCTCGGCACGAGCGAAAGTCGCCAAGCTCCTGAACGTCGCGCCCGGTGAAATCGCGTTCACGCGCAACACCAGCGAAAGTAACAACACGATTGTCCAGGGGATCGATCTAAAGGCCGGCGATGAGATCCTGGTAGCGGATCACAATCATCCGTCCAATCTTGTCGCATGGCAGATCCGCGCCAAGCGGCAGGGCTTCGTCGTCAAGCCGCTGCCGACGCCCTCCCCTGCCCCGAACCGCGATGCCCTCGTCGCGATGTTCGAGAAAGCCATCACGCCGAAAACGCGTGTGATCGGGATTACGCACGTCACCAACGTCCATGGGTTGCGATTTCCGGCGAAAGAGATCGCCGAATTGGGCCGGAGACGCGGCATTTGGGTGCATCTGGACGGGGCGCAGTCTTTCGGCGCGCTCGACATCGATTTGAAAGACATCGGCTGCGATTCGTATTCCGCGAGCACCCATAAGTGGCTGATGGGACCGCTGGAGGCCGGCGTCCTCTATGTGAGAACCGAACGCCTGGGAGAGGTCTGGCCGTCGATCGTGACCGCCGGCTGGTCCGACAAGCTGAACGACGCGCGCAAGCTCGAGGTGTACGGTCAGCAGGACGACCCGCGCATCGCCGGGCTGGACGCGGCCCTCGATTTCACCAACCTGATCGGCATCAAGAATATTGAAGCGCGCGTGAGCTGGCTGGCGACGTATTTCAAAGAGCAGGCCCGGCAGATCCCCGGAGTCGAGCTGCGCACCAACATGGAACCCGAGCTTTCGCACGGCGTCGTAAAAATCTCCACCGGCGAACCGAACGTAAAAACGCATTACGACACCATGTGGGAGCGCAATCGACTGGCGATCGCCAGCACCCAACATGGAGACCAGCACGGGTTGCGTTTTTCACCGCACATTTACAACACCAAGGACGATGTCGACGCTGCCATCAAGGCGCTGAAAGCCGCGGTGGCCTAAGTGGACCGGCTGTACCTGTCGTGTTGGGTTCGCGGCTATACCGACGCCAACATGCTCCGGCATTTCGAAAGGATGCTGGGCCTGTTTCCGTTTTCCAAGCTCGCGGCCCGAGGCCCAGTGCTGCGTATCTATGCGCTTGAGTATGTGGAACCTCCGCAGCTTGAGCGCGAATTCCTGCCGGGGACCGAGCCGCGGGAAATCATCGAATCCGCCCGCGAATTTGCTCACGACGATTGCGCCTATGAAGTGGACGCGGCGTGGGACTTGTGGCAGTTCGATGGTGAGTGGCGCCTGGCTCCCTCTGCGGTGACGCTGGTGTGCTTCGCGCCGGCTTTTGAAAACGAAACCGGCGATCAGCTCCGCATCGACTTCGGCAACGACGCCCGTTTTCTGCCGAATCCGCACATCGAAGGCGGCCCCCGCATGGCTCAGTCGAACTTGAAGAGCCTGGTAACGTTGGTTCACCAAGTCGAATCCGTCCTCGGTGTGGAGCGCCGGCAGCTATGGTCGGAAAGCGGCGTCAGTCCCGTAGACTTGATCGCACAAGAGCTATGATTTGCGTGCTTTGCGCGAACGTTTGCGCCTTGGCGTGAAACCGTTCTAAACCACCGGCTCCATCCCAAATCTCCGCAACAGCAGAAATTCGGAAAGGTTATCCGTAGTCAACAAACCAAGCAGTTTGTCGTCATCCATCACCAGGGCGCAACGGCCGGCGTGCGCCATGGAGGGAAGAACCATGGAGAGATCGTCGCCTGGTTCGAGCAAAAGAAAATCGCGGTCCATCACTCCCGCCACGTAAGCATCGGGACCTTCCGCCGCCAGCGACTTCAGCAAAAGATTACGCCCCAACAGTCCCACCACCTGTTCGCCATGCATCACCGGAAAATCCTCCTGCGAAGTGGACAGCAGCAGGTTGGCGGCATCGCGAATCGTGTTTCCATGATCCAGCGTGTGGAACTGGGTGATCATGGCGGCGCGCACCGGAATTCCGTGGGTCAGCGTGCGGCCCATGGCGGCTGCGCTCTCTTGTGCCGCGCCCAGATACACGAAAAATGCGAAGAACACCAGCACCGGCTGTGGCGCGAGCAATCCATATAGAGCCATGCTGATCGCCAGCATCCGTCCCATCCAGGCCGCGGTCCGGGTGGCCTGATCCTCGGGTCGGATCAGCGACAGCAGCGCGCGCAAGATGCGGCCGCCGTCCATGGGAAAGGCGGGCAGCAGGTTAAACGCCGCCAGCACCAGGTTTCCATACGCCAGCCGCGCCAGCGCGTTCGCGTCCGTAGGCTGGATCAGGTCTGCCATCTTGATCGGCACCGACAGGTGCATGTAGAACATGTACAGGAAAATCCCGGCGGAGAGGAGGATGTTCACCAGCGGACCGGCGACGGCGATCGACAGCTCTTCGGAAGGGCGCAGCACTCGTTCCATGCGCGAAAGCCCGCCGATGGGGAACATGATGATCTCCGTGGTCCGCACGCCGAAGCGGCGCCCCACGAAAGCGTGTCCCATTTCATGCAGCAGAACGCTGGCGAACAGACCCACCAGGAATAGCGCGTAGCTGCTGCTGGTGTGGCCGCTGCCCAGATCCGTCACCACCAGGAAGATCACCAGCAGAACGAAGGTGAAGTGCAGCCGGACCGGGACACCGAACAGATTGAACCCTCGCATGGTGCCGGCCGTGCCGCTGTGATTCGATACTCGTGCAATCTCCACAAGTCAACCTTAACCAACTTTCGGGAAAGTTGTACTAAGTGAAAACCCTGAGTCGGCATGCGATGAATCGCTGAATCTGGGAGATTATTCGAGGGGCCAGCGGCGTGTGGAGGCGCCCTGAGACTTCCGGCTGGGCAGTGGACCAGGCCCATCGGAAGCTCCTTTGCGCATCGGCGAGTTGGAAAAATCCAGCTCCGCTGTTTCGAACTGCACCGGCCGGTCCAGCACCATTTCGAGCGTAGTTCCCTTCGCAAGAACGGCCTCCGGGCCCCGGGTCAGCAGCACGCCCATCAATCCCGCAGCGGCTCCGGCCGCCGCGCCGATCCCCGCTCCCATTCCCGCCGCTCCGCTGATACCGCCGGCCAATGCGCCGACGCTGGCTCCGGCCGCGGCTGTTTCGGCGACGGTCCGCGCGTCGCCGGCCTTATTGCCCTCGCTCCTGATAGTGCCTTCCTTGCGATCCAGTTCCTCGCTGGCGCGACCGTCGATTCCGCTGACGCGTGCGCGGAAGTCGCGCGTAGTGCCGTTCGGCAGCGTCAGTGAATCGAAGCGCAAGTGAAACTCGCCACGCCCCTTGACCTTGCCGGGACGCTGAATTTCCGTGATCGTTCCCGCGACATAACTACCCGGCGGGATCACGATCTTTCCGTCCACCAGGATGGGAAACACGGTTTCCAGATACACGCGATCGCCCGGAATTGAGTTTTTCGTGCTGACGCTATTGATCAGGCTCAACGGAATGTGCGTGCCGGTTTCGACCACGAACGGTTTCAGGTCGGGAGCTTTGCCCTCAGGCTTGTCGTCCTGAGCAGAAAGCCCCAGCGCGAGGCAAACCATCGGGCACATCACGCGTAAACACATGGCGGACACTCCCTAGCATCAGTGTAACCCACACTTTCCTATACGCGGACGCGACGCGCTCGGTTTCCTTCGCTTCTCATTACGCGATCATAGGAGAGTCTTGAAGCAGATCCCCAACATTTTGAGCGCGGCCCGGCTGGCGCTCGCACCGTATCTGTTCGTAGTCATTTGGCGGCGTGAATACACCCTGGCGCTGGGATTGTGCCTGATCGCGGGAGTCACGGACGGGCTCGACGGTCTGATCGCACGGCAGTTTCAGGCCGCGTCTCGCCTGGGCGCGTATCTGGATCCCATCGCCGATAAAGTCCTGCTTAGCGGAGCATTCCTCACGCTGGCACTCGACGGCGCGATCGATAAATGGGTGGCAGTGCTGGTGCTGGGGCGGGACGTGTTGATCCTATTCCTTGCCGGCGGGGCATTTGTCTTAACCACTGTCCGCAAGTTTCCGCCGTCCATCTGGGGCAAGGGGAGCACGGCCGCTCAGATCCTGTTTGTCGTGGCGCTGCTGGCGCATTTATCGGAATTCGTTGACGCGATGTGGGTCGAAACGCTGAAGTGGCTGGTCGTGGCGCTCACTGCGTGGAGTGGAGCCCACTACTGCTGGATCGCGTTTTCGACCGCGCGCCAGACGCGCGCTCCCGCGAACCATGATTCTATGCCGTGACCCTTGAGGTGCCAGGACTTGCGGCCTTTGCGTTTCACTTTGCGTCTTTGCGTGAAACGGCCGTTATGATGAAGGTGTGACTCCTGAGTCGTTTCCTGCGCCGGTCTATGCGGACACGGTGCTTACCCAGAACTTCGAAGACGCAAAAAGATATTTTCTCGATTCCCTGCTCGACATCCATTACGCGCACTCGCGCATGCTAGCCGATCAAGGGATTATCACGCGCGAGGACGAACGTACATTGGTCGCCGCGCTCGACGGGCTCGACCGTAAACAGATCGCGCGAGCCGTGTACGACGGAACGTACGAAGACCTGTTTTTCTATATCGAATCGCTGCTCGAAAAATCCGCGGGCGCGGCTACCGCCGGCAAAATGCACACCGCGCGCAGCCGCAACGATATCGCGATCACGCTGTACAGGATGACGGCGCGCCGTGAGCTGTTGAAGATGGCGCATGCGATCGCAGATCTGCGCTGTGTCCTGCTGGACCTCGCTTCGCGGAATCTCGAGACCGTCATGCCCGCGCATACCCACACTCAGCCCGCGCAGCCGACCACCTTGGCGCATTATTTACTAGGCGCCTCCGAGTTTCTGGGACGCGATTCGTCGCGCATCCAGGGCGCCTTCGCGCACGTGAATTTGAGTCCGCTGGGCGCGGCTGCGCTCACCACCACCGGCTTTCCGATTAGCCGGGAGCAGACCGCAAAGGCGCTGGGGTTCGAGGGTCTGGCTGAGAATTCCTACGCTGCGATTGCGGCTATCGACTATTTGACCGAATCTGCGTCCACCGTTGCCGTAGCCATGGTGAACCTGGGCAAACTGATCCAGGATCTGCTGCTGTGGTCGACGCGCGAGTTCGCATTTCTGCGGCTATCGGACGCGTTCGTTCAATCCTCCAGCATCATGCCGCAAAAGCGTAATCCAGTCGCGCTGGAGCACGCACGGATTCTGGCTAGTCGCGCGCTCGGCGAGGCGCAAGCCGTGCTGACCTGCGCGCACAACACGCCGTTCGGTGACATTAACGACAGCGAAGACGATTTGCAGCCACTGGTGTTTACCATGTTCGCCGATGCGCTGCGAGCGCTGAAGCTGCTGGCCGGTACCCTCCGCACCGTGACCGTGGATCGCGAGGCACTAGCGCGCCGAGCAGGAAAAGACTTTCTGACGGTGACGGAACTGGCCGATACACTGGTTCGTCGCGAGGGCATGACGTTCCATGACGCGCACGCGCTGGTGGCGCAGACCGTACGCGAATGCGGTCCACACGACGACGTTGCGACTATCGCGGCCACCCTGATGACGCTGCGGCCGTCGTTGAAATTGACCAAAGCCGAGGTAGAACAGGCGCTCGACCCCATGCATTTCGTGCAAATCCGCGGAATCGTCGGCGGGCCGGCGCCGGAACAAACTCGAGATGCGATCGCGCGGGCACAATCGGAGCAGCGGAAATTCGAGGCGTGGATCGAAGCGAAGACCGGCTTGCTCGATCTAGCGCACGCGGAGCTTCACCACAGCGCCAGATCGTAGTGGGCGCGAATCTTTTCGTCCTGCGTGATCAACGTTGCGCGTCGCGATCGAGCGTGCGCGACGATGATGCGATCAGCAGGTTCGCGGGTCCACTCTTCCGCCAGTGCCTGGTCGATAACCAGTGCAAAGGGATAGTCGCAAACGCGGACGCCCATGTAATTTCGTAGATCGCGAACGAAATCGTGGGCGGGACTCTTGACCCTTCCGATCTCATGAAGCATTTCGAGCTCAAGAACAACGATGGGCGAGATCAAGAGTACGTCATCGGCCTCAATCGCTCGCCGCGCGCGTTTCGGGAACGCATCCTTGTCGCCCCGGCGTAGCCACACAGCGGAATGCGTGTCGAGGTAAGTCATCGGGCTTTGACGCGCGATGCTCGCTTACGCCCCTTTCGTATAGACATCTCGCGTTCGAGCGCGTCGAGATTCTGCGGCTCCGTCCATTCCCACGGCACTTTTAGGTCGTTCGGATCGCCGACGATTAAATCCGGCCAAGGCGGCATGCGGTCGAACTTGCTGATCTTCTTCTCCGGTACGATTTTCAGGATCTTGCCCTTCCGCTCAACCTCCACGGCAATGCCCTTCTCCAGAACCTCATCGAGAATCGCGTAGATATTCTGCCGAAGCTTGGTGGCGGTGACTCTCATGGCTCCAGACTAACACACGTACGTATCAACGATCGGACACGTACGTGTAACTCCACGCGAACTTTCCGGTAATGGCCCACGTATGACTATCATGCGAACGATTTCCCTGCTCCTCGCCGCCGGTTCCCTCCTTCTGGCCTCGGATTCCAAGGAATTCAAGAAAACCGTGCCGATGGACGCCACTGGACGGTTCACGCTGGATACCTATAAGGGCTCCATCCACATCACGGCTTGGGATCAGCCGCAAGTCGATATTCAGGCCCGGATCGTCGAAGACCCCGGCTGGCACTCGATGCCCGTGGAAGAGGTCGATATTCGCGTGGATGCGTCGTCATCCAGCGTGCGGGTAAAGTCCGACTATCGGCGCCATTGGTCCTGGTTCGAAGACGGCACTATGCCGAACGTCTACTACACCATCCGCGTCCCGCGCGGCGCCAGCCTGACCATCGAGGATTACAAATCGGAGGCGGATATCGCCGGCGTGCAGGGAGACGTCGAGTTCCACACCTACAAAGGGACGGCGCGGCTCAGCGGTCTGGAGCGCGGCTTGAATCTGAAGACCTATAAGGGCGACATTCGCGCTACGTTCGCGAAATTCAGCAGCCACACCCACATAGACACCTACAAAGGCACCATCGATCTGTCCATCCCCCGGTCGAGCGCGTTCGAGATCAATGCCAAGTTCGAAAGGCGGGTGGATTTCGATTGCGATTTTCCGCGCAGCATCCGGACCAGCCGGCGGGAATCGGAATTTCGCAGTACCGTGAACGGCGGCGGACCGGAACTGCGGCTGACTTCCTATCGCGGAAGCATTCGAGTCCGGGCCGTTTAGAAATCACGAGCTAAATTCCGCCGTTCCCTTTACTTACAGGCAACTAAGATGGTACTCTCAGTTCTTAATGCGAACTGTCGATTTGATCCATCGAAAGAGGGACGGCGAAGAGCTGTCCGCGGAAGAAATCGCTTTTCTCGTTGACGGCTATACGAGTGGAGCCATTCCCGAGTACCAGATGTCCGCGTTCCTGATGGCCGTGTTTTTCTCCGGCATGACGGATCGCGAGGTCAGCGTCCTGACGGAACGGATGGTTCAATCAGGCGAAATCGTGGACCTGTCCTCCATTCCGGGCGTCAAAGTAGACAAGCATTCCACCGGAGGCGTGGGCGATAAAACCAGCCTGATCGCGGCTCCGCTTGCGGCTGCGGCCGGAGTCGTGGTTCCCATGATTTCGGGACGCGCGCTGGGACACACAGGTGGGACGCTCGATAAGCTCGAATCCATTCCCGGGTTTCGCACCAACCTGACCGTCGAGGAGTTCAAGGAGCAGCTCACCAAACACAAGCTGGCGTTCATGGGGCAGTCCCCGGAAGTCGCGCCGGCGGACGGCAAACTGTATGCCTTGCGCGATGCGTCGGCGACGGTGGAATCGATTCCGCTGATTGCTTCTTCGATCATGTCGAAAAAGCTGGCGGAAGGCGTGGACGCGCTGGTGCTCGACGTGAAAGTCGGCGCGGGCGCTTTCATGAAACGGCAGGTGGACTCGCGCAGGCTCGCGCAGATGATGGTCGGAATCGGCAGGCGCGTTGACAAACGCGTCCAGGCGCTGATCACCGATATGAATCAGCCCCTGGGTTTCGCCATCGGCAACGCGCTCGAAGTGATGGAAGTTTCGCAGACGCTGCAAAACGTCGGACCGACGGACCTGACGCGGCTTTCGTTAGAGCTGGCCGCGCGCATGATTTTCCTAGGTAAGATTACCACCACGCTCGAGGAAGCGCGCGAACTCGCGCAAAAGAAACTGCTGGATGGATCGGGCTACCGGAAGCTCAAGGAAGTGATCGCCGCGCAAGGCGGCAATCCATTAGTGCTGGACCGGTTCGAGCTGCTCCCCAATGCCACCGGTGCACGCGAAATCGCTTCTCCACGGGCCGGATACGTCAGCGCGATCGATGCCGAGTACATCGGCCAGGCGTCCGCTATGATCGGCGCCGGGCGCGACACCAAGGACGACGCCATCGATCCGGCGGTGGGCGTCATTCTGGAAGTGAAGATCGGCCAAAAGGTGGATGCCGGCGGGGTGCTGTGCCGCTTGTACTACACCGGCGAAGAACACGTTGAGGAGGCCGCCCAACTGGTGGAGGACGCCTTCCGCATTTCCGCCGCGGCTCCCGAAGAGCGCGAGCTGATTCTCGAAGTGGTCGGCTAGTTTTCCGCCCCGTTCCCCTGGGGCGTGATCGGTCGGCCTTTCCGACGTCCCAACCGTGTTCGTAACGTCCAAGGTGCTCGGGTAAAATGGCGGCGCGTTGCCCATCCGCCTGTATGACGCCCGTTTGACCTATTCCAAACGCCGAATGGTTTGCTCTCGCCCTGCAATTGCCACCCCGCGGGGCAGCTTCATCGGTTAAGGCAGCCTCGCGGCGTAACTGCGGTTCTGATGGTGCTCGTAACCGCCAGAAATCGAGTGGCGGGAAGGTTCAGCGCCTGGCAGACTTGCTCGCTGGTTTCCTGGTCCACGTAATACCTGCGCAAGGCCTCTCTATCCACGGCAGCGATCTTAGCGAGCAAGTCTCGGATCGCACCGATATCATTCATGTTCACGCGCGATTCGTCGTCAAGGACCAAAGAAGGGCCGGCCATCATTTGAGAACTAATGTATTGACGCAAAACGGTAAGCACGTGGGAAGCGAGACAGTTGGGGTTATCGATGGGGGTTTCTCTGATGCTCTGGATGACCTGGGAGAGCACCTCCCGCTGTCGACTCTGCAGCTTGTGTTGACCTAAACCCCGACGCAGAAAGGAGCGGATCCCATCTTGAAAGATATTCCCCAACCTCCAAACCGCTTCTTCATCCCCAGATCGAATCCCTGCGACCAGATCCGCCCAGTCAAAAGGCTGGCTGTTGACGCCCGCAGGTACGTCGATGCTCATCAGCCGGTAGACTCCGGGTTCAAGGACACCGAGGCCGCGCCCTGCCTTCTGCGACCAAGCGAGGGAGTGGACATCAAAATCAGCGTAACGTCGAGAGACGCGGTGCGCTATAGAGTAAAGCTGGATTGTTCCGTACGACTTACCGGTTGTGCCGTGTAGTGATTTGTACTACACTACCTGCGCGAGCGGCTCCTGAGGATCTTGCGCTGCGTGTTTGGACGGCAAAGTGAGCGACGCTAAACCCGACCTTTCGCGTCTGGCTGAGCTGGCAGCCGGGCTGGGTCTGCACCAGCACCTCTGCCTTATCTATGACACCCCAGAAGAGCAGTTTGCGGCGGCTGTGCCGTATCTGAGAGCCGGTCTTGACCGAAATGAAAGATGTCTTTACATCGCGGACGAAAACAGCGGCAGCGCCGTTCTGGATGCTCTTCGCAATGCTGGGACGGACGTCGACCGCTCCGTTCGAGACGGCGCCCTGATCCTGGCCGGCAAACAAGAGACCGTTCTTAGGCCCGGACGCTTTGATCCGGATTGGTGGATCGGTTTCGTGTCCCAAGCAGTGCGCGAGGCAAGCGACAGCAAGTTTTCCGGACTGAGAACACTCCTGGGAGAAATGACCTGGGCGCTGGGGCAGGAAACAACGCCCGAGAGTTTGATTGAGTACGAAGCCAAGCTCAACCGCTTTGTCAGCGACCACGAGATCAGAATCTTGTGCCAATACCACCGCCAGCGCTTTTCGCCGGAGCTCATGCTGGGTGTCATTCGTACTCACCCGATTGTTGTTTACGGCGACATGATCTCCAGAAATCCCTACTACGTGCCTCCCGACGAGCTTCTTCAGCCCAATCAATCTTCGCGGGAGGTCGAGCGACTCTTGAACAACATTCTGAAATGGGAGCAATCGCACGCTCAGTTGCGCGCGCTCGCTGCGCGGCTCCAAACGGTGCGGGAAGAGGAAAGAACCAGAGCCGCCCGTGAAATTCACGATGAGCTGGGGCAGGTTTTGACGGCCATCAAGCTGGAGTTCACGGCGTTGCTTGGAAATCTGCCCGCGGATGAAGGGCCGATAGGCCAGCGAAGTCAATCTATCTTGCGACTCTTGAACCAGGCGTTTCAATCTGTCCGCAGGATCGGAACAGAACTTCGACCCGCAATTCTGGATGACTTGGGTCTTGCAGCCGCTGTGGAGTGGGTTGCCGAAGAGTTTCAGGCCCGCACGGGAACCCAGGTCGACGTCAGCCTCCCGGGCGTCGACCTGGCCCTGGATCGGGAGCGTGCCACGGCGCTCTTTCGTATCCTTCAGGAGACACTAACCAATGTCGCAAGGCACGCCAACGCAACTCACGTGAGCGTCCGGCTCGCTGAAGAGGATGACAATCTGACACTGGAAGTTCGCGATAATGGCAAAGGCATCGGCGAAGGGCAGATCTCGGCCGGAGGTTCGTTGGGGATTTTGGGAATGCGGGAGAGAGTTTTATTGCTCGGAGGCACGCTCACGATCAATGGTAGTCTGGGAAATGGAACAACTGTTCGAGTTGTAATTCCGGACTCCAGGCAGGTCGCGGAGTGAGGAAGTGTGATTAGGGTCCTGATTGCGGATGATCATGCCATCCTGCGCGGTGGATTAAAAGAGATCTTAGCTCGGGAACTTCATGGCGCCGTTTGTGGGGAAGCCAACGACGCACAGCAGGTGTTTGTCCAAGTCCAGAACCACCCCTGGGACTTAGTGATCCTGGACGTAACCATGCCGGGTCGCAGTGGTCTCGACGTGCTTAGGGACCTCAAGGCTGCGCGGCCCAAACTTCCCGTGTTGATTTTGAGTATGCATCCGGAAGACCAGTATGGGAAGCGAATGCTCCGGGCCGGCGCCTCTGGTTATCTGGAGAAAGAAAATGCGCCCGAGGACTTGATCCGCGCCATCCGAAAGGTGCTGGCCGGCGGCCGTTATGTAAGCCCGACGTTGGCCGAGAAGCTGGCAGTCGATTTAGGCGAGGATCGCGGACACACTCTGCACGAGACTTTGTCCGATCGGGAATTTGAGGTTTTGCGGATGATCGCTTCCGGGAAAACAGTGAGCCGGATCGCCGAGGAACTTCATTTGAGCGTGACGACTGTCAGCACGTATCGTGCGCGCATGCTGGAAAAAATGAAGATGGATACTACCGCGGACCTTATGCGGTATGCGTTTCGCAATCATCTTGTCGACTAAAGAAGGTAGAAAAACGGCCTTGAATCCTCTCATTACGACCTCTGCGCAACATGTGTCGTGCAAACGGTGACTTGCGCGCCACACGTAAACCTACACGAAGATTTCTTTCTGTTGACAGTATTCGGTCCGCGTAACAGCTAAGATTGCTCGATGTGCAAGGACGCGGTTACCGGTGATTTGCACATAGAGTTGCTGCAAGCAGAGGAAGCGGTCCAGGCCGCCAGCCGCGCCAAGAGCGAGTTCCTGGCGAACACAAGCCATCAAATCCGCACTACGGTGAATAACATCATCGGCATAACGGACGCAGTACTCGGTACGGAGCTGACGCCTGAGCAACAAGTTGATCTGAACATCGTCAAGGATTCGGCCCAATCGTTACTTAAGGTCATGGATGATATCCTCACTTTCTTCCAAATCGCCGAGCGCTAGAAGCGCCCTACCGGCGAATGCGGGTCGATTGCGGCAGATCGGGATATTATCTCCTTGATCGTAATGGGCAAGTCAGTAGCTGACCGCGCGTCAGCGGAAAGCCTCGTCGTCTTCTTCCCTCTGGTTCTTCTTGCGCCTGTTGCGGCGCATCATATAGAGCACCAGTAACAGCACCGCCGCGCCTCCGAGTATCAAATCGAGTGTATTTTTATCCAATGCTTTCCTCCTAGTTGACCTGCATCACTTCATCGAAGATGGACAGGGGAACGGAGATTCCGTGTACCTTCATCCGCTCCAGCACCTCGGGTTGTTCGCCTGAACTCCGGAATCGCCCCTGCACCTTTCTGGCGCTGGTGATGCCCATTCGCTCGAACAAAAAAATGTCGTGTACGTCGATCCGGTCGCCCCTGACGCCGCGCACTTCGGCGATGCTGACCACCTTGCGCGACCCGTCCTGTAAACGGCTAACCTGCACCACCAGCTTGATCGCGCTGGCCAATTGCTGCAGGATCACGCGCGAAGGCATCTTGATGTCCGACATGAGCACCATGGCTTCCAGCCGCGAAAACGCGTCACGCGGCGAATTCGCGTGGATGGTGCTCATGGACCCATCGATGCCGGTGTTCATCGCCTGCAGCATGTCCAGAGCTTCGGCGCCGCGGCACTCGCCCACGATGATCCGGTCCGGCCGCATGCGCAAAGCCGTGTGCACTAGTTGGCGCTGATTGATGCCGCCTTCTTTGTTCAGATTCGGAGGACGCGTCTCGAACTTCACCACATGGCGCTGCTGCAATTGCAATTCCGCCGTGTCTTCAATGGTGATCACCCGTTCCTCTTCCGGAATGAACCGCGACAGCGCATTCAACGTCGTCGTTTTTCCGGAACCCGTTCCGCCGGAAATCAAGATGGTAGTCTTGGCCTGCACGCACGCGGCGAGGAATCGCAGCATTCCCGAGGTGATGGTTTCGTTCGCCAGCATCTCTTCCGACGTGATGACGTGCCGGCCGAAACGGCGGATGGACAGCGATGGTCCATCCAGAGCCAAGGGCGGAATGATCGCATTCACGCGCGATCCGTCCAGCAGCCGCGCGTCCACGATGGGCTGCGCTTCATCGATCCGCCGTCCCACCTGCGAGACGATCTTTTCGATGATATGCATCAGGTGCGCGTTGTCCTTGAAACGCACTGGGGACAACGACAATTTTCCGGCGCGTTCGATGTAGACTTTATCGAAGCGGTTCACCAGAATATCGGAGATAGAAGCTTCTTTCAGCAGCGGCTCGAGCGGCCCCAGCCCCAGCACTTCGTCGAGCACTTCCTCGATGATCTTGTCCTGTTCCCCTGTGGTCATGGGAACGTGCTCATCGACCAAAAGCCGCTCCACCACGCGCCCGATTTCGGCGCGCATGCGGTCTTTGGGAATGGAGGAAACGCGGTCCAGGTTAAGAACGCCGATCAGTTTACGATGGATCTCGCTCTTGAACTCGAACATCCGGTCGGCGCCGCGTGTTGCTGCTGCGCCGGGTCCGCGAAAATTGGTGCCCATGCCTGAGGTCTTATGATACCCGTAATCCGGGCCTCGATTTACGGGAGAATGATGGTATGTGTTGCCTGGTTGTGCTGCTGGTTCTTGGGTTCCCACGGCTGGTCCTGGCGCTGCTGTTCTTCTTCAGCACCTATCTGGATCGCGCCTTTCACGGAATCCTGATCCCGATTCTGGGTTTCTTTTTCCTTCCGTTCACCACGCTGGCATACGCCTGGATGATGAACTCGCACATGCCGCTGGAGGGAATCAACCTGCTGATCCTGATCGTCGCCGTGGTGATCGACGTCGGCGGAGTCGGCGGCGGAGCCTATCACAAGCAACGGAGAGGTTGACTTACACGCGGACACCGAGCCGTGACCATAGGGAGCGGTTGAACGCCCGGGCGTCCGCTCTGTCTCTACAGCCCCGCCTGACGTGCGGAAACCCGCGCGATACTGGACCAATCCAGTTCACTCTGTCCGTGCGCGATCGCGGCCAGGAACTGATCGCGAATGACGCTGGCGAACGGCATGGGCGCGGCGCACTCTTCCGCTGCCGCAAGCGCCAGACGAACATCCTTCAATCCGAGCTTCAACGCGAATCCTGCTGGCTCGAACCGTTCATCGGCCATGATGCGGCCGTAGTTGGCGTACACCGGCGAAGCGAACAGCGAATTGACGATCTCCAGAAATGTGTGCGGATCGACGCCCGCTTTTCGCAGGACGGCGAACGCCTCGCTGAAGGCTTCGAGCATGCTAGCGATCATGAAATTGCCGCATAGCTTCACTGCATTCGCGCGCCACGGCTCGTCGCCGGCGATAAATGTCGCGCGTCCGATCGCGTCGAACAAGGGCCGGCAGCGTTCGATCAGCTCGGCGGCGCCTGCGGGAACCACCACGAGTCGTTTTGCTTCGGCGGCATCCGGGCGGCCGAAAACCGGAGCGCTCAGGTATTGCTGCCCGCGTCCGGCATGCACGGCGGCGAGCCTGCGCGCAAGCGCGGTGCTGATGGTACTGCTCGAAATATGGACGTTGCCGGGCTTCAATCCCGCCAGGATTCCGCGATCGCCGAAGGTCACTTCCTCTACCGCGTGATCGTCGGCCAGCATGCTAATTACCGCGTCCGCGGCTGCCGCCGCATCGGCTGGCGAATCGGCGACGCGCGCGCCTTCGGCCGCGATCACTTGCGCTTTTTCCGGCGTCCGATTGTAGACGGTCACTTCATGACCGGCTCGCAGGAGATTGCGCGCCATTCCCGAGCCCATTCGTCCTAGTCCAATGAAACCGATTTTCATATGCCCAGAATATCCAACCTAGCGAACAGGTATTCTAATTCGATGCTGACCCGCCACATCCTGGGCGTGTCCTTAGTCGCTGCGGCCGCGTTGGGCCAGGCCCTCGCACCCGAGCCACGAAATCTTGACTTTCGCGACGGCGCCACAGGACAGATTCCGCCGGGCTGGTTCGTCCCACAGGCTGCGCGCAGCGCAGGTTATTCGGCCGACTTGCGGCGCAAGAACTGCAAGAGTTCGGCAGGCTGCGTGGTCCTGGTGAGTCCGGCGAACGCACAATCCCGCGATTCGGGTACTTTGATGCAAACCTTCAACGTGGACACCTATCGCGGAAAAATGATCCGGCTGGGCGCATCGCTACGGCTCGAATCTCCTGCATCACCTGCATCTCCTGCAGCCAGCGACCCGTTCAGCTTCGCCCAGTTGTGGCTGCGTGTGGACCGCCCCAATCGCCCCGTCAAGGACCTCGCGAACATCGCCGCTCAGGAGCTTCGCAGCACGGAATGGAGGCGGCGCGAGCTGGTTTATGAGGTCCCCTCAGATGCCACGTCGATGAGCATCGGTGTGCTTGCCTCCGGCACTGTGAACGTGTGGATTGACGAGGTTTCTTTTGAAGTCACCACGTCACTCACCTGGGTCGCTCCGCTGGAGCCGCGTAATCTGGATTTTCGTGAAGGCCTCGCAGGCAAAACACCGCCCGGATGGTACGTGAACCCGGTTACGATGCCCCAGGCGGCCGGATATCAGGCCGAGTCCGTAAAATCGGGATGCAAGAGCGGCGTCGCTTGCGCCGTGCTCATGTCGCCGGCGAATCGTACTCGCGGCCGGTCCGCCAGTTTGCAGCAGGCCGTCGGGGCCGTCGCGTATCGCGGCACAACCGTTCACCTGAACGCTTGGGTACGCACCCACGCGTCCGCCGTCGAAGACGAGGCGCGGTTCTGGTTGCGCGTCCGCACCCTTGGCCACTCCGACGCTTTCGACTACCGCGATGTGAAATCTAAGGATTGGACCCACTGCGAAATCGTCAGCAAGATCGGCCCTGAGGCTGAATCGATCGAGTTCGGCATCACTTTGATTGGCGAAGGCAGAGTGTGGATTGATGAAGTCTCCCTGGGGCCGGCCGAGCGTCCCGTCCCGACCGGCTCGGACACCATCAAAGAGCTGATCACGATGGTCCGGGGAGCGATTGCGGGCCGGCAATCCGACGACCAGACAGCGAAAGCGCTCTCGAAATTAAAGCTGGCCGAGAGCCTGGAGGATCGCACGGTGGAAGAACTGGAAAGCGAAGGAGCCGGCCCCAGGAGTGTCGCCGCGATGCTCGAACTGCGCGACGCGTCCGCAGGATTGCCGCCGGCATCGAGACTGCCGTTTTCCTCGCCGCCACGGCCCACCATCGAAGAGCAGCGCAAAGTAGTGAACGACGCGGCCCACGCTGCCTCCGGTTATCAGGCGGGGCTTCCCGATTTCATCTGCACCCAACAGGCCCGGCGCTTGGAAAATCACAACGAAAACGGATGGAAGCAGAAAGACGTCATCGAAATCCAACTCAGCTATTTCGATGGCAACGAGCACTATAAACCGGTATCCATAAACCGCAAGCCCACCAATGCCACCTACGAATCCGTGGGAGGCGCGATCTATAAGGGCGAGTTCGGCAGTATGCTGGTGGGAATTTTCGAGCCCAAAATGGCCCAGTTCGTGTTCGACCATTGGACCACGCTGCGCAAGCGCGCCGCGCAGGTGTATTTCTACAAAATCGCGCTGCCAAACTCGCAACTGCAACTCGCCTACAGTCCGGGTCTTGCGCTATTGGAGTCGAAAACCATGGCGCAGCACGGCTTTGTTTATATCGATCCGCACAGCGGCGGTGTTCTGCGAGTGGTGCAGATCGCCGACATTCCCGACGATTTTCCGATTCGCAGTTCCATCATGACGCTCGACTACGACTTCAGCGACGTGGGCGGACGCCAATATCTGCTGCCGACGCGAGCGGAACTCCGCATGTCCGCGCCCGGCGTTCAGAACCGCAACGAGATTACGTTCCGCGACTACAAGAAGTTCGCCGGCGAAGCGAAAATCAGTTTCGACGAGCCGTCCGAGAAACCCGAACCCGCCAGGCCACGCAAGAAATAACCTTACTTCTTGACGTATCTCTTCACGTCTCGCGGTCCGACTTCAGCGCCGTACAGGTTTCCCTGCGCATCCGCCGCGACGCCTTCGGCGTTACTGGTGATCGCACGCGCCTTGTCCAGAACGCCGTCGGTCGGCGGATCGGAAATGAACGCGACCACGGTTCCATCTTTCGCGCTGCCCACGCGTAGGCCGCGATTGTAGCCTGGATTGAAGCCGTACCCCGCCTGCTTGCCTTCCGTCTTCACCGGCTGCGATTCGGAATCGGCAGAGTACAAGTTGTCTTTCTTGTCGATGAAAATGCCGCTCGGGCGGCCGAACTGTTTCCAATCCGCGATGAATTTTCCATCCTGATCGAAGATCTGGATACGATTGTTCCCGCGATCGGCCACGAACAGGCGGCCCTTGGAATCGAATGCGAGCGAATGCGGCATCTCGAACTGCCCTGGACCCGATCCATGCCCACCCCACCACTTGATGAACTTGCCGTTCTTGTCGTACTTGATCACACGCGCGTTGCCGGTGCCCACGCTGTGGCCGTCGGAGACGAAAATGTCGCCGTTGGGAGCGATCGCGACGTCGTTAGGCTGGTTCAAGGTGTCCTCGCCATCACCGGCGACGCCCGGCTTGCCGATGGTCATCAGGACTTTGCCGTCCGGGCTGAACTTGATCGCGACGTGACCTTTGCCGTCGCGGCCCTGACCGTCGGTGATCCACACGTTGTCGTCCTTGTCGATGCAGATCCCGTGGGGGAAAATGAACATGCCCTTTCCGAAGGACCGCAGCAGTTTACCGGACTGATCGAATTCCAGAATCGGATCGATGTCGTCCTTTCCCGCGCAGCTATTCCCGCCGCACCGTTCCGCAACCCAGATGTGATTCTTCGAATCGATGTCGACGGCGCTGGAGGATCCCATGGTTCTGCCTTCGGGCATCTGATACCATTTCTCGACCGTGCGATACGGATTCGGTTGCGAGTTCGGGGCGACATCTGCGGCATGCACCGCCTTCCAACCCGACAGCGCGGCGATCGCGACGACTCCGGCGGCGAACGTCAATCTCAATAGTCCTGCTCGTGGCAACATGGGAACCTCCTTGGGTTTTCGATAGGACGATCTCAGAGTATATTCCATTAGGGGCGGATTTTGCGCCTTATTCAGGCAGCGCGTCGATTTGTTCCCGCAAGTTCGCGAAGTAGACGATTCTTTCACACAGCAGATCAATCGAGCGGGGGGCGTTTTCCTCGGTGAGATAGTTCCACGCGTAAGCTCCCCAAAAATCCTGGACGCGGGCGGCTTTCAGGTTCGGGTTCAACATTGGCATGTTGACCCACCAATGCAACTGGCCGTACATGTTGGAAAATATGACGGAGACCGTGAGTTCCGTCGATCCGATCGAACCTGCGTAGTTCAGCGCGCCGTGCTGCTTGGTTTTCCGCGTAGCGAACAACCGGGCGAAGGCTTTGTCGATCAATTTGCGAAGGAGAGGCGCGTTGGCCGTCTGCACCTTAAGGCGGTCTGGCTCGGGCATCAACTCGCTGGGCGGATCGTCGCGAGGCACGAAGTCGAGCTTCGATCGCGTCTCGGCCATATACCGCATGCTCACCGGGTCCCTAAGAGCGGTTCTGACATGGCGAACGTCCTGGTAACGCAACCCATAAGCGAATTGACCCCTCCGCGTGGCGTCGCGGAACTGAACCAGAGCGGAGTTGCTCTCACTCAGTTCTAAACCCTCCCGGTGAACCGCGGGGGGCGGGAAAAACTGCATCGCGTGGCCGCGCGCAAGGGCATCGAGCAACGCGGCGGCCTCAGCGGAGTTCAACGTGGCGAAATAATCGAGAAACTTCACGGCGTCCGTGCTCGGAATCCGTTTGACTGTCGGGAAGCCGGCCTCGGCTTCCGCCATGAAATCGGCGAGCAGCAGTGCGGCGATGTTGGTTCGAAGGTCACCCATTCAGTGAGCAAGCCAACGCGGTCATGGGATCAAGTCGGAGCTAGTTTCGAACTCAACCACGACTCCTCGTGAGCGCAATTCTTTCACCATAGGGTCGTCCACGGGCGTCCTCACCCGGAAGGCCCCACGGGTGGAACTTGTCCCGCTAATCAGCACTCGATCTCGAATCACCACCTTATCCACGTGCCGCTCATCCACTTCCAAGAAAAACTCAGTCCGGGAGATTACTGGCGGAAGACGCTGCAAGAACCTGCTGGTTGCAACCGTCGCCAACAATCCCGCGCAGACAGCGATAAACAACATGAACGCAAGACGAGCTGGACGACGCGTCTTCGCCGCGATCGTGTCAGCGGCAGTGGATCCAAGATCGGAACGCATGCGCTCCGCCAACACCGCCGCGTTTGATACACCGTAGCTCAGGTACAGCTTTTCTCCGTCGCGGAACTTTATGCGAAATCCCAGCGGGCCTCCCCGTCCTGTCCATTCGCCCACTTCTTCAATTGCAGACAGATCCCGCGCTTGCATTTCCGGGATTGAAAGTGTGTTGAACGTGAAGGTCCTTCCGTCATAGTTGAATTCTTTGATGAGCCTTTTCCAAAACCATACAACACCCCCAATCAAACTGAGACCCAGGACGATCAGGCAAATGATCGCGAAGGCGTTGCGCCCCTGAGACTGGTGCGAAGGAGCCGTATGGAAGCCCCACCACATCAAAGCTCCCAACAGAGCCACTATGACTAGTGGGGTTCAGTGACCGTACTGTTGCCACTTGGGCATTTTCCCAGCGATCATCGCGTAGCTCCCGTGATCCGATACTTTACACGAGGCGGGTTCTGAACGCCCGACTTGCGCCGATGCGCAAAGGTAGAAATCGCGAGGGCGCTGGCCCACTACCCAGGTTTTCCTGGCAGCGGACGCATCTCTTGAAAAACTCGACTTACTTGGGTTTTTTCTTGCGGACTTCGGTCCTCGCCACCGGCGCGACCAGGAACTGCGCTTGGCTGTCTACTGGCGGTTCTCCCGATTTGTCCCAGACGAACGTCCCGTCCGGCTGCATGTGCCGGGCGTTGCGATTGTCCTTGAGGTAGGTTTCCAAAATATCTTCACGAAGCCGTTTCAGCAGACGCTTGCTCTCCACCGGGAACAACAGTTCGACGCGATGATGCAGGTTTCGTCCCATCAGATCGGCGCTGCCCAGATACACCTGCTCGCGGCCCGCATTCTGGAAATAGTAGATGCGGCTGTGCTCCAGAAACCGTCCCACGATGCTGGTCACGCGAATGTTATCGCTGACGCCGGGGATGCCTGGACGCAACGAGCAGATCCCACGCACCAGCAGGTCGACCTTGACGCCCGCCTGCGAGGCCCGGTACAGCAGCCGCATGATTTCCGCATCTTCCAGCGCGTTCATTTTGAAAATCAGCCGCGCTTCCCGGCCATGCTCGGCGTGATCGATCTCGCGGCGTATCAGTTCCTCCAAACGCTGATGCATGGTGACCGGTGCCACCAACAGCTTGTGAAAATGCGCCTTCGCCGAATATCCCGTGACGTAGTTGAAAAGATCCGTCACGTCCGCGCCGATCTGCTCATCGGCGGTGAACAAACTCAGGTCCGTGTACAGCCGCGCCGTCGTGGGGTTGTAGTTCCCGGTCCCCAGGTGGACATAGCGACGGATGGTTTCGCCTTCGCGCCGCACCACCAGCGCGACCTTTGAATGGACCTTCAATCCGACCAGTCCATACACCACGTGGACCCCCGCTGCTTCCAGCGCCCTGGCCCATTCAATGTTGCTCTCTTCGTCGAAACGCGCCTTCAATTCCACCAGCACGGCCACCTGCTTGCCATTTTCGATCGCACTCAACAAGCTTTCGACGACCGGTGAATTTCGGCCCACGCGATACAACGTAATCTTGATCGCCAGGACGTCGGGGTCTACGGCCGCGCGCCGCAAAAATTCCACCACCGGCTGGAAGGATTCATAGGGGTGATGCAGCAGGATATCCTCGCGCCGCAACACCGCAAAAATATCGTCCTCGCGTTTGGGATTCAACTCCGCCGGCGTGTAGGGCAGAAACGGGGCATCCTTCAAGTCCGGGCGGTCCAGCGAAAGGATCTGCCGCACTCTCCCCAGATCGAGTGGGCCGTCGACAGGATACAAATCGCGCCGGTCGATCTCCAGATTCGCGATCAACGTATCCACAATGTGTTCCGGGATTTCACTCGAAACCTGGAGCCGCACCACCGCGCGGAAACGCCGCTGCCACACCGCTTCCTCGATGGTCTCCAGCAGATCGTCGCTTTCCAGTTCCTGGATCTCGACCTCGGCGTCTCGCGTCACGCGGAACGGATACGCCTCCATGATGTCGAGCCCCGGGAACAGCATCTGCAGGTTTTCGATGATCAGCTGCTCCAGCCAGATCAGCACTGGACGTCCACCCGAACCCTGTTCCACCGGAACCAGCTGCGGGAGCGTGTCGGGAACTTTGACTCGCGCGAACCGTTCCACCCCTTTCGCGTCCCTCACGGCGACTGCAAGATTCAGGCTCAGGTTCGAAATGTGCGGAAAAGGACGGCCCGGATCGAACGCCAGAGGCGTGAGCACCGGATACACTACCTGGCGGAAGTACGCCTCCATCGCGCTTCGCTCGCGAGAGTTAAGTTGTGCGTAGTCGCGGATCTCGATTCCGCCGGCTGCAAGAGCAGTGGAAAGATCGCGCCAGGTGGCGTAGGCATCCGCCATCAACTCTTTCACGCACACGCGGATCTGGTCCAGTTGTTCGTTGATTACGCCGTCAACCACGCTGCCGTTGACCTTTTGCTTGAGCACGGCGAACCGGACCATGTAGAACTCGTCCAGGTTCGAGAACAGGATGGAGAGAAATTTGACCCGCTCAAGAATTGCATTGGCGGGATCCTGCGCCTCTTCGAGGACGCGCCGCTGAAAAGCCAGCAGACTGAGCTCGCGATCGATATACAGGCTGGGATCGTTTAAATCGGCTGCCGGTTCCAGCACCGGAGCCTTGACTAAGGTGGACATCGCCACCCACCTATTCTACTCGATGTGACCTGCGCAGCGTTTACAGTTGTATGACGGTTCGGCGCTAGAAGCTGAAACGTAGCGACAGATCGATGCGCCGGTTGAACGCCTGCGCAGCGCCACCGCCACCACCGAATCCGCCGAATCCGCCACCAGCCAAGCCCAGCGACTGTCCGAATCGTGACGAGAGCAGGTTTCCGTCCGGCGCGCCCGGATTGACCGTATTGAACAGGTTATGGAAAAAGATCCCGGCCGTTACAGTGTACTTCTTGCCGCTCACGTCGCCGCCGCCGAACATGCCTCCGGGTCCACCAGGACCTCCGGGGCCGCCGCCTCGAGGACCGCCACCACCGCGGCCGCCCGCCATGGGGCCGAATCCGCCACCGCCCGCTCCACCGCGTCCGCCCCCGCCTTGCCGCTGGTTGGCGGCGCCGGCGCGCTCACCCCAGCCCCACGAACGGCTGAACCGGACGTTGAAATTGAACTGGCCGAAGGCGTTCCCGAAGTTCGCCGGAATCACCTTCATTCCCGGTGTCGGATTCACCACGAAATTCCCGTATGCGCTCGAAACCAGGCACGGGGTGAGCAGGCGAGCCGTTTGCGGAGTACATGCCGGGCCGGTGAAACCCGCCGGCGCAAACGCCGGACGCGTATTGTACTGCGTATCGCCAAACTGATCGACGCCCTGCGTTATGTTGAACGGTCCGGCCGAGTTGTACGTGATGTTCGGCGACATCCGCAACCCGAACGGCATCAGCATCGATCCGTTAATGTTGATCCGGTGCCGCTGGTCGTAATTCGCGCGTCCCCAGTCGGCAGCGAAGTTGTACGGATTGGACGGCTGCCCGATCACGTCCGTGTTCGCATGACCGTACACATAGAACCCGAACACGGAGATCCTCGAATTGATTCGTGCATTGGCGTTGAACATCAACTGGTGCTGCGAAAAATTGCCGCTAGTCGAATACAAGTCGAAAATGCCGGCCGTCGAGCCCAGCGGGTACACGCCCGTCCCCGGTCCGGAGTAGCTGCCGATGAAGGGCGTGTTCAGATTGTATGTGCGCAACTGATTCAGACCGCGCGTATGTAGATACATGAGCGAAACAGTAATGTTCTTAGGCAACTGGCGATCGATTCCGATCGCGGTTTGCAGAATCCTGGGAGCCTTCAAATTGTCGTCAATGTGATACGTCGCCGAGGACAGCACCGGCAGTTGCGACAGCGACGGAATCGGTACGCCTGCGGCCGGGAAAAACTGCGGATTGGTCACCGTGTAGGTCAATTCGTTGACGCCGTTGAACCGTTCCGAGTTGAGCACATTCTGAACCGAGAACCGGTCGAAGAAATATCCGGCTCCGGCGCGCAGCACGGTCTTGGGCGTACGCAGCCGGCCTTGCGACGGCCCGATGCCCCACGCCAATCCGATACGCGGAGCCAAATCGCCCTTGTCGCCGATGTTGTTCTGAATTTCGTAGCGCAAGCCGAGGCTCAACGTGATGCTCGGCTTGACGCGCCAGTCGTCCTGAAAGAACAGACCTGCATCCACCTGGCTGACTCCCAGCAGCGGGTTCCCCGCAGCCACGGTGTACTGGCTGGGTCCGCCACCGCTGGCGACGATCTGCGAAAGCGGCAGGTGCTGCGCAATGCCCTGCTGCATGAGCGCGTAAGACGTCAGCGACAGAAAATCGAATTGTCCCGGGAAATTGTTTTCGGAAAAGCTGGTGTACTGGTTGCCTCGAATACGGCCGCCGAACTTGATGAACTGCGTCCCATGCGTGATCGACGTGTAGTTTTGCAGTTCGTGATTGTCCGTGTGGCTGTACTGCTGCGCGTAATTGCTGCCGGTGGTAAATGCCGAATTCACCGAAATATTCAGCTCCGGATCGACACCCAGGGAATTGCTGCGATTCCTGGCATATTGATAGCGCGTCTCGTTGATTGTTTTGGGATTCACGATCCACGTTTCCGTCAATTGCACCTGCTGATTGGTCCCCTTGTTGGTGCTGGCGGTGGAGGGCAGATTGAACTGGCCCACGCCATTCTCTTCGGAATCGCTCTTGCGCAAGTTATAGCGCGCCTGCAAGGTAATGTTGGTGGTGAGCTGATAATCGACACGAGGACTGACGCTGGTAAACGTGTTAGGCGCGACGATCCCGAAGGCTTGGGGAACCGGCTGGAAATTCGAGTCCAGTATTTCGGCGTTCACCAGCGCGGCTTCTCTTTGCTGACGCCGCGAAAATTCGACAAAGAACGACGCCTTCTTCGTGAGCGGACCGTTCACATTCGCCTGCAGATTTTTGGTATCGGAAAACGGCTTGCCCGAAGTGTCGAACGGATTGCGCGCGTTAAACAGCCAGTCGCTGTAATTGATATTCACGGCACCGTGAAATTTGTCGGTTCCGGGCTTGGTGAAGATCTCGATGCGCCCATGGCCCTGAGTGTCGAACTCGGCTGAAAACGGATTCGAATTGATGCGAATCTCGCGGATAGATTCCTTGGGCGGAAGCTGCCCATTGGAAAAGCCATCGACGAAAATCTGGCCGCCGTTCGGTCCAGCCGCGGGTCCGGCCAGCGCCAGCAGATCGTTTTGCAGATCGTCCGGATCGTCCGAGAGCATGTCCAGATCGGCCTCCTTCAGGATCAGCGCGCCGGCGTTCTTGGCCGGATCGAGTTCCACCTGCTGCGTGTCCGCTACGGTGACTTCCTGCTTCTCGCTGGCGACGGTGAGTCTGCCTTCGAACGTCAGCGGACGTCCGGTCTGCACTTCGACGCCGACCTTTTCGAGCAGATTGAATCCGGTGGCGGCTACGCGAACCGTATAGGTTCCACCCGGGATCCCCACGATGGTGAATGCCCCGTTATCGTCGGTTTGGGCAACTTTGACCACGTTGCCGGGACCTGTCAGGGTCACCGACGCCTTGGGAACCGCGGCGCCGGACGGATCGAGGATGGTACCCCTGACGCTCGCCGTCGGCTGCGCGAAAGCCGCCGGAATCAGCAGCGCCAGGAAGAAGAGCACCAGAACCGCTCGTGTTGTAAAGATCATTCCAAAATTTCCTTAAATGAATTTCGCTGCCGCGCGGGCTCTATGGCTCGCCTCCGCCTAACCCGCCACCCAGGCTCCAATCGCCCAGTTGCATTTCCCGTGTGCCCGGCTTGGTGAGGATCGGCTCCACGCCGGCCAGCATCATGATCGCGGTCAATTGATCCGGCGCGTTACCCACCGTGCTGAGCACGATAATCGCGTCGCCTGTTTTCAAATCCGTCAGGGCAGTTTTGGGAGCGCGATCGAGCATCTGGGTCAGATCGCCGCCTCCACCGCGGCCGCCCATGCCGCCTCGTCCTTCCGGAGAACCGCCGCCGCGTCCACCAGGCCCGCCCTGGGCGCCAGGGGAACTCTGATCCGAAGGCCGATTCCGAGCGGCCAGCATCTGTGCCATCTGCGGCGGCAGCCTGCGGATGGTCGAGTCCGGACTCATTTTGATGATCACCGGTTTCTTGGTGGCCAGATCGTTTACGCGCATCTGATTCTGCGCCGCATCGATGGAGAGAATGGTTGCCGCAAGTTCGCGGAAGCTGCCGGATACGATTTCTTCCGCGATCATGTGCGCGCCGTCAGGAGTCTTGTCGCCGCGCGCGCGAACCTGATCGCCAGTCTTGATTTCGCCCAGCGCGGATGGCTTGGCGTCTTCAAACTTGATCGATTCGGTGGAGTAGCGCCGGATCACGGCGCCCGTCCCAGGAGTCACAATCAGGGATTTCGCGCCGCCAGTCCCGCGTACACTTAGCGCGACCTCGGTGGGGCTCGCGGCGGTCACGGTGCCCACCACTCCACGCTTATCCCAATCCGCTTTTTCAGCGGCTTGCTTCTTGGCGATGTCGCCTTGCGACATGACCACGATCAAGGTCGCTGCGACCGATTTCTGGTCATCTGACGGTTTCCCGCGCGCCAGCACGCGGTCGCCAGCATTGATATCTGTAATAGCGATCGTCGCCGCGTTTCGCAGATCAGTTTCGCCCGGTTTGGTGCGCCGGAAACTGGCGGTAGGCTGCATGGTGACCGTTACTTCGCTGCCAGCGTCGGTCTTCATCACGACCTGTTGCGTTGCTGCATCGATCTTGATGACTACGCCGACCGTGCTTGTGGCTTGGCCGTATACGGCTTGACCCAACATTAATGCTGCCGCCATATACACGATTCGCCAATGCATCCTGCTGCCCATAGTGATTGCTCGCGACTCCTGCCCCGCTCGCTAAGTCGTTGTTAGCAATTGTTAAGACTGTACTTAGCTGGTCCAGGGTTACACCCCGGAAACGGAAAAATATGTCTCGGTTCGTAAAGCGGGCCCGAGGGCAACTGCTTGAGAAACTTACGTTTTGTGGCGCGGTCGCTTAATCTGAAAAGGAATGGCTTGGGACAAAATCCTGGTCCGCGCGACCAACTGGGTGGGGGACGCCGTGATGTCCTTGCCAGCCCTACGCGCCCTGCACCAGCGATTCCCAGATGCGGAGATTTCGATCCTGGCCAAGCCATGGGTAGCCGGCCTGTATGGCCGCGAACCGTTTTGCCATCGCCTGATCCCGTATTCGGCACCCGATCTCGGGTCCAAATGGCGCGCCGCCCGCGAACTCCGGGCGTATGGATTCGATTGCGCGATCCTGCTGCAAAACGCCTTCGAAGCCGCCGCAGTCGCATGGATCGCCGGCATCCCGCAGCGGATCGGATACGCACGCGATGGCCGCGGCATGCTTCTGACACAGGCGATCCCTGTACCGCGGCCTGGAGACATTCCGCGTCACGAGCGTTTTTACTATCTGGAACTTCTGCGCCGCGCCGGAATTCTCGATGCAATGCCCGAAAACGACTTAATCCGGCTGGAGGGCGCACCCGCAGCGCGCATCGCGGGAATCGAACGATTCCGCCAGCTCGGGATGGGAGAAAACGTCATCGGCGTCAGCCCCGGCGCGGCCTATGGATCGGCCAAGCGCTGGATTCCGGAACGCTTCGCCGAATCCGCCAATCGCTGTGCGCAGGAACTGGGCGCATCCCTCGCGATTTTCGGATCGAAAGACGAACGCGAATTGTGCGCCACGGTCGCGGCCGCGATTCAGGCTCGGGTGCGGAATTTCGCGGGCGAAACCACGCTTGCCGAATTTATCGATCTGGCCGCAGCGTGCTGCTTGTACCTGACGAATGACTCCGGAGCGATGCACATCGCGTCCGCCCTCGGCGTCCCCACCGTCGCGATTTTCGGAGCGACCGACGATGTCGCGACCGGGCCTACCGGACCCCTGGCACGCGTGGTTCGCGAACCGGTCGAATGCAGTCCATGCCTCAAACGCGAATGCCCCATCGATCATCGCTGCATGACGCGCGTCACGTCATCACGGGTAGCGGAAGTCGCGCTGGACCTGCTCAAATAGTACAAACGTGGATACTCGTGTGAAAATCATCAGCGTCGAAGAGGCTGCCCGGCTTGGCGGCACGCTGGCGAGTGGATATTTCGATCCGCTGCTCGCGTCGCACACGACCCGGCTCGCGGAACTAAAACGCGACGGCGTGCCGCTGATCGTGCTGATCGCGACTTCTAAAGATTCGATACTTCCGGCGCAAGCCCGCGCCGAATTGGTCGCGGGACTTCGCGTGGTCGATTACGTGGTAGCGTCGGTCGAGGGCCTGACGCCGCATGTCCGGCTGGAGCCTGAAGACGTGATGCGTCGGGAAAAGCTGATCGAACACGTACACGCCCGCCAGCAGGCGGCGTCCTGAACAACGATGGCTGCGTACCGCATCCTGGTGGTCCGTCTGGGCGCGATGGGGGACGTGATTCATGCGCTCCCGGCCGTCGCCAGCCTGAAGCACAGTTTTCCGCATAGCCATCTCTCCTGGGTGATCCGGCCGCGCTGGATTCCTTTGCTCGAGGGCAACCCGTTTGTCGACGAAATCATTCCGCAGGAGCGCACCGTGCGGGGCATCGCGTCCACCTGGACCCGCCTTCGCGAGCACCGCTTCGATCTCGCCGTCGACCTGCAAGGCCTGGTACAATCCGCGCTGGTCACCTTCGCCTCGCGCGCGAACCGCGTAGTCGGCTTTCACCGGTCGCAGTCCGCTGAACGCCTGGCCTCACTGTTCTATTCGAACGAAGTCATCGCCCACGCGGAGCATATCGTCGATCGCAACCTGGAACTGGCAGCCGCGGCAGGCGCATCCAGCCTGCTGCGAGCCTTTCCGCTGCCCGAAGGATCGCCGGAATCCTCGCTGCCCGAAGGAAAATTCGTGCTGGCAAGTCCGCTGGCCGGCTGGGGATCGAAACAATGGCCGCTCGAATCGTACCAGCAGCTCGCCGAACGGCTGGATGTGCCGCTGGTGGTGAACGGTCCGCCCGACGCAGCCGAGATCCTGGGGCGGATTCGCGGGGCGCGCGTGCATCTTTCCGGATTGTCCGGCTTGATCGACGCGACGCGGCGCGCGCACGCAATCGTCGGAGTCGACAGCGGTCCGATGCATCTGGCCGCGGCGCTTTCCAAACCCGGTGTCGCGATTTTCGGACCCACCGATCCCGCCCGCAACGGGCCCTATGGAGGATCGCTGCGCGTGCTGCGCACTGGCGACGCCGTGACCACATACAAGCGCACCTCGAACGATCGCGACATGCGGAGCGTCGCTCCGGCCGACGTCGCTGAAGCGCTGGCGTCCCTCACTTGCCCCGCATGAGTTTTCCCAAACCCTACGCGGATATTGTGGCCAAGCTGCGTGTGCCCTGCGGATTTGTTCTGGTGGGCGCGTTTATTTGGCTCTCCGCGCCCACCTGGACGTCGCTAGCGGTGGGTCTGCCGGTTTCGTTGCTGGGGCTCGCGATCCGCGCCTGGGCTGCCGGACATTTGGAAAAGAATCTCGCACTCGCCGAAAGCGGTCCCTACGCGCATGTCCGGAATCCCTTGTACCTGGGGACGCTCGGAGTCGCCACGGGATTCGTGATTGCGTCGCGAAGATGGGAGCTCGGTATCCTTTTTGCCGTGGTCTTCCTTCTCATTTACCTGCCCGTGGTGGAGTTGGAGGAGCAGCACCTGCGCAGTTTGTTTCCTTCCTATGCCGATTATGCGCAGCGCGTTCCCAAACTCCTTCCGAGATTCTCCGGAAACGGGCTGAAACAGTTTCAGTGGTCCCTGTACCTGCGGAATCGCGAATATGAGGCGCTGGCGGGATTTCTGGCAGGCGTCGCGCTACTCTGCTTTAAGGCCTTAAAGTGACCGAACACAAGCTGCTCCGCATTCTAGGTTCAGGATTCGGCGTGGCCGTGATCGTCGGCGCGGTGATCGGCGTCGGCATTTTGCGAACGCCTGGTGAAGTTGCCGCGCACCTGGCCGATCCCCGCCTGATTCTCGGGTTGTGGCTCGGCGGCGGAATTTACGCGCTTCTCGCCGCGGCTTCGGTCACCGAACTGGGCACGATGCTGCCGGAGACCGGTGGCTATTTTGTTTTTTCCCGCCGCGCGTTCGGCGATGCGGTCGGGTTCACTGTCGGCTGGACCGATTGGATCGGCCAGACCTCAGCCATCGCGTATGCTTCCATTGCGTTCGGCGAATTTCTGACAGCTCTGGTTCCATCGCTCGCCGGGCGCGAAACCGTCATCGGAGTCGCGATCATCGCGGCATTTGGCCTACTCCAGTGGACCGGGATTCGCTCCAGCAGCCGGGTTCAACAAGCCACCAGTTTGATCAAAGCCATCGCGTTTCTGGCGCTGGTGGTCGCATGCTTCTGGTTTGGAGGGAATCGTGGGAATGGGCCGATGCCCGTGCGCACCGAATCTCTTTTCGTCGCCGTGATTCTGGCCGTCCAGGCCATCATCCTCACTTATGACGGCTGGTACGAGGCGCTGTATTTCACCGAAGAAATTCGCGATCCGGTGCGCCAGCTTCCACGTTCGATGATCGGCGGCGTGGCGCTAGTGATCGTGATTTATATGCTAGTGAACGCAGCGCTGGTGTATGTGTTTCCGCTCGGTGCCCTGGCCGGGTCGAAGCTTCCGGCTGCCGACGCGGCCCTGCTCTTGTTCGGAAAATCGGGCGCGACGTTGGTGACTTTGCTCTCGCTGATTTCTCTTCCACCGATGATTAACGCCGTGATGCTGTGCGCTCCACGAATCCTGTATGCCATGAGCCGCGGCGGCCTGTTCCCAGCCCGGATGGCGACCGTCAGCTCACGTGGAAATCCGGATTGGGCGCTGGCGGCGACCGTGGTTCTGGCGATCCTTCTCGTGTCGAGCGGAACTTTCAAGACCCTGATCGCCGTGGCCAGCGTGATCTTCGTCGTCAACCACTGTTTCGCGCTGAGCGCCTTGTTCGTGCTGCGCCGCCGCGAGCCTTCACTGCCACGTCCGTTCCGCGCGTGGGGATATCCGTGGATCAGCGCTCTGGTGCTGCTCACCGCCGTCGGTATTCTGGCCGGATCGCTGTTCAGCGATCCACGGCATAGCCTGTATGCCGGCGGTCTGATCGCGATCAGTTTTCCAGTGTATCGGTCGTTAAGGCGCCGGTAAGGTGGACCGTGAATCGTTTACGCAGACATTTCGCAGACGGCCGATCGGGGGCTTCTGCGGCTGCTGCGCCACTCGTGCTCGCACAACGGCCCCCCTTGACGCCAGGTTTCGAGCCGGTTCTCACGACGAGCTTTACAAATGTTTTACAAATCTCCGGACGATTAATTCTGCACTGTCCCGCGATAATTGAGTAATGCAACGCACGCTGCTGATCGTCGAGGATGTTGAGACCAACGCAGCCACCCTCGAAATGACCTTCAGTGCGCTGGATGTGTCCGTCGTCACCGCGAGCAGCGGAGAGCGGGCCTGGCGGCTGCTCGAGGACGGCGGACAGGATCTTGCGGCCGTAGTGACCGACCTGGAGATGCGCGGGATGGACGGATTCGAGCTGATCGGGCGCATCCGAGCCCACCCCACGCACCGGAACGTTCCTATCATGGTGATTACCGGCACGTCGGATCCAGATGCCGCCGAGCGGGTTCACCAGCTCGGCGCTAACGCGTTTTTCGCGAAACCGTATTCGCCCGCTCTGGTCCGGCAGAAAATGGAGCAGCTACTGAACCATGCGACACCTTAATCGACTCGTCCTGGCCACCCTGTTCACCGCGCCGGGTTTTCTTCAGGCGCAATCCACTCCTGAGATTCGTGAAATTCTGAACCGGCTGCAAAAACTGGAAGACGCCAACCGAGCTCTGAACGAGGAGGTGCGAACGCTGCATGAACAGCTCGCCATTGCGCGCGAAGCGGCCTCGCCCATGGCGTCCGCCCCGGCAGAAGTGGAGCAGTTGCAGGATCAACTCGCAGTTGACAAAGCGCGTGTCGAAGAAATGGCGCAATCCAAAGTCGAATCGTCGCAGAAGGTCCCGATTCGGATCACCGGAATGGCGCTGTTCAACGCGTACGTGAATGGTGGGTTCAACGGCAACACCGAAAATACGACGATCGCGTCGCTCGGTCGCGCGGACGCCACCGGCGGGGGCACAGTGCGTCAAAGCATTCTCGGGCTTCAGTTCGAAAGCCCTCAAACGGTTTTCGGAGGAAAGTTCACCGGATCGGTGTTCGCCGATTTCTTTGGCGGATCGGCGGCGTCTCTAAACCATCTGGTGCGATTGCGAACCGCCACCGTCTCGCTAGACTGGAAGCAGACGAGTCTTTCGTTCGGTCAGGACAAACCGATCATTTCACCGCGGGATCCGAATTCGTTCGCGCAGGTGGGCGTTTCCCCGCTCACTGGTGCCGGAAATCTATGGCTGTGGGAGCCGCAGATCCGAGTGGAGCAGCGCTTCCGCTTTGGAACCACGGCCGGACTGCGCGCGCAAGTGGGCGTATTTCAGACGCGGGAAATCGGGTTGGAGTCCACGGGATACAATTTCTATTCCCCGGCCCCTTCAGGGTCGGCTCTGCCCCCGGAGCACGCGCAACCTGGGGTGGAAGGCCGTTTCGAAGTGTGGAAACAGTGGGGCGAAAATTCGCGCATCGAGATCGCCCCAGGATTCCATGAAAACCCAAGTTCAGTGGGGCCTTCCAGCATCCCTTCGCACCTTTTTTCGATCGATTGGCTGATTAAGCCGGTGAAGTTCGTCGAACTGACCGGTTTCTTCTATAACGGCCAGAATGTCGCGAACCTGGGGGCGCTCCCTCAAGGCTTCATGCCCAGCGCCTACGATCACTACCACGCGGTCCACAGCACCGGGGGATGGGCGCAGCTTCGATTCCCGGTCACGGCGCGGCTCGCGTTCGATATCTATGGCGGACGTCAGGACGATCGCAACACGGATCTGCTGCGCGGTTATATTGGATTAAATCAGGCTTACTACGCCAACGTGATGTACCGCATCGCGCCGAATGTGATGGTGAGCCTGGAAGGCGGGCAGGTGCGGACGACATTTATCGGAACAGGAAACCGTCTGAACAATCACTATGACCTGGCGGTGGCCTATCTCTTCTAAAGCATGCGGCGCGTTTTACGCATGTTGTGCGATTCTTCTCACCGCCGCGTCTCTCATGGCAGGGACGGTGCGCGGCCACCTGGAGATCGTTTCCTCGCAGAACCCCGACGTTCGCAAGCACTCCGACTATTCAGGGATCGTGGTGTGGCTCGAACCTCAATCCGGAACGCAATCCTCGGCTCCGGCACGCAAGAAAGTCGAGATGGAGCAGAAAGGGAAGCGCTTCATCCCGCACATTCTCGCCGTCGAAGTCGGCACCGCGGTGGAATTTCCCAACTACGATCCGATCTTCCACAATGCCTTTTCAAATTACGACGGGCAGATTTTCGACGTGGGTCTGTATCCGCCCGGTACGTCCCGCGTGGTGCCTTTCCGCCGCGAAGGGATTGTTCGCATCTTTTGCAACATCCACCCAGCCATGAGCGCCGTGATTGTGGTGCTGAAGTCGCCGTTTTTTACCGTGTCGGGGAAAACGGGCGAGTTCTCCATCGCCGACGTGCCCAGCGGCAGCTATCGGCTGCATGTGTTTCATGAGCGGGCGACGCAGCAGACGCTGGATGCACTGGCGCGAACAGTGGAGGTCGGCTCCGACGTCGAGGTGCCCAAAATCGCTGTTTCCGAAAGCGGCTTCCTGTTGCTGCCGCACAAGAACAAGTACGGCAAGGACTATCCGCCGGCCGAGGGTGGGACGTATTCTGGAGTCAAGCCGTGAGCTTTTCGCGACTGTCCCTGCTGTGGAAAATCCTGCTGCCCACCTCGATCGTGTTGACGGTGGTGTTCGCGGCAGCCGGATGGATCGTGCAGAGCAGCGTCATCAAGACCACTTCCGAAAGCGTCGCGCATGAAGCTCGGGCCAGCTTCCAGGCATACGAATCGCTATGGAAGGCGCGCGCCGATCATTTGGCGACAGTGAGCCGCGTCCTCAGCACCATGTCCGACGTTCGACGCGCGTTCGGTACCGGCGACCAGGCTACTATGCGCGACACCTCAGCAGAGTTGTGGTCCAAAGTTTCAGCGGGCGACGCGTTTTTCCTGGTCGCCGATCCGCAAGGCAGGGTGATCGCATCGCTGGGCGCGTCCGTGTCGATTCACCCCAACGAGAATTTTCCCGAAGTGCAAATGTCGCGAACGAAATTTCCCGAGCAGGCCTCCGGTTTCGTACAGCGGGGCGGCGAACTGTTCCAGGTGGTGGTCACGCCAGTGTACGTACAGGCGGGAACCGGCGCGGGGTTGTTGAACGTGCTGGTGGCCGGCTATGGCGTCGATTCGAGGGTCGCGCATCAACTGAAGGAGGAAACCGGCGGCAGCGATTTTGTTTTCATGACCGGAAGCAACGTGGTTACGTCCACGCTTCCCGAAGCGGAGGCTGCAGCGCTCATGCCGCGTCTGATCGGCAAGCAAAATACCGACGATTACCTGGCTCTTGCCACGCCCTTGGTCGATATTCGCGGCGAACCCATCGGCCAGCTGTTCATCCTCCGCTCCTTCGTAGAGGCGCGGAGGAACATCGCCATGCTGCGGAACTCGATCGTCGCACTGTGGCTTTCCGCGATGCTCGCCTCGCTGCTGGTGACGTATTTCGTCGCCCGCAGAATCATGCGGCCGGTTGCGGAACTGGATCGCGCCGCCGCCGAAATTGCGCGCCAGAATTACGATTACCGCGTCGATGTCCGTAGCGGCGACGAACTGGGCCGGCTCGCCGGAACGTTCAACGCGATGTGCGAATCCATTCAGCACGCGCGCGAAGAGTTGAAGACACAGGAACGCATTTCCACCATCGGGCGGCTCTCCACCAGCATCGTCCATGATCTTCGCAATCCCCTTGCAGCCATCTATGCGGGCGCTGAGATGCTGTTCGATACGAATCTGGCGGCGCCCCAGGTCCGGCGGCTCGCCACCAACATCTACCGTGCGTCGCGCGGCATTCAGGAGATGCTGCAGCAACTACTGAACGTTTCGCGTGGACGCTCCGGCGTTTCCGAATTGTGCTCGGTGCGCGACGTCATCGCGGCTGCCTGGTCCGCGGTAGAAACCGAAATCGAGACGCAGAAAATCCAGTTGATCACCCAGGTTCCCGAGGGCCTGGAATGCCCCATGGAGCGCGCGCGTATGGAGCGCGTCTTTCGCAATTTGCTGGAGAATGCCGTCGAGGTGATGCCCGCCGGCGGAACCGTTTGTATCGACGCCAAGTCGGACGATGCGGTGGTGTTGATCGCGGTGAAAGACACCGGCCCGGGAATCCGGCCCGAAGTTCGTAACCGCCTGTTCCAGCCGTTCGTCACCTACGGAAAGAAAAACGGCCTCGGTCTGGGCCTGGCGCTGGCGCGGCAGACGCTGCTCGATCACGGCGGCGATCTGTGGGTGAACGGCATCGGTCCCGGCGCCGAGTTTCACATGCGCCTGCCTAAAGAGCGGCGCAGCTCATGACCGAACCGCGCGCCAAATAATCCAAGCTCCCCCGCGGAACCAGCCTGCGGGATTTTAGAAATTGGTTTCTGAGCTGTCGATTTCGAGCAACGTCGTTCGACTTAGTGACATGAAAACTATCTTTGAAGCGGCCCGGGTGAAGGAAGTAAACCAGCGGATGGCGCAACTTCGGCCGGATAGCGAACGGCTGTGGGGCCACATGAACCCAGCGCAGGCGCTGGCGCATTGCTCCGCTGCGCTGGAGATCGCAATGGGGCAGAGACGTCCGCCGCGACTGTTGATAGGGCGGCTCCTGGGGTGGGTGGCGAAGAGATCAGTGATCGTGAACGAGATCCCCATGCGTCGAAATTCGACAACCGAGAAGAGCTGTATCGTGTCGGATGAGCGGGACTTCGAGGTGGAGACCCAACGGCTCCGCGAATTGATTGACCGCTTCGTAGCGGGTGGGCCCGGGGCATGCACCAGTCATCCGCACTTCTTTTTCGGGCCGCTGACTCCAGAGGAATGGGCAGCGTTGATGTACCAGCACCTGGACCATCATCTGCGGCAGTTTCGAGTGTAGTGCTGGGCGTTCAATCCCGCGACAACTAAGATACACGCCTCGGCTGGAGCCTCGCGCCGGTTCTAGTTTTGTGTGGCCCGCCGCACTTCCAAAAACGTGGGAAACACCAGCGATTCGAGCATTGGATCGACGCCTTGCTCCAGCGGAATCGGCCACAGCGACGCCAATTTCCCCGCCTCGTCCTTCCGTCCAGCCTTGAGCAACGCGGCCGCGTAAAACGTGCGAACTTCACCATCCGCTGACGGCGGCGTGTGTTGGTAGCGCGCCTTCAAAGCCGGTAGATCGCCGGGAACTCCCGCGTTCCACGCCGCCATTTGGCGCTCGACCAGTTGCTTGTCGGGAACGCTCTGCAGCTTCGCGATCGCCTGGTCGTGCCGGCCGGTCGCAAACAACCAGGAGGCCTCGCGCCACGAATTGTTTTTCTGCGTTTGGAAATATCTTGAGGCGATCGAGTCGGCACCGCTCAAATCCCCCGCCAGCCAATGCGCATACGCCGCCTTCAGCAAACCGCCTCCGCCGATAAAGGCTGGATTCGATTGATGCGCTTGCAGAAAATATTTCTCAGCCTCCGTGAACCGCCCGTTCATGAAGTACGCCTCGCCTATCGAATCGAGCGAATTGGTGGCTTGTCCGGGCTGCTTGCCGTAGGCTTCCAGCGTCGCTTTCGCGGCGTCTATTTGACCGGCGTAAGCTTGCGCATATCCCAGTGAAAGCATCACAGATCCATTGTCCGGATTCGCCGCGAGCGCATTCTGGAAAGCGCTTACCGCTGCCGGAAAATTCCGGGCATTCAGCTCGGTCTCCGCCAATGCGATGGTCATCGCGGAATCGTTGGTCAGCTTGGCGAGCTGAGCGAGCGCCTTCACGCGTCTCGGCTCGTCGTTGTGCAAATTCGCCGCGAGCAACTCGATCCGCGCGCGATCCACTTCGGAACGAAGCGAAGTTCGCGCCAGCGCTCGATCCGCGACCTCCGTGGCCTGCGCGGTGTCGCCATGCTGGATCAGCGTTTCCACCCATGCCAGCCATGCGGCGCCGAAATCGGGATCGATGGCCGTCGCCTTCTGAAATTCGCGATGCCCCCACGCGTCCACTGCGTCGGCACGTGCGGTCGAGAACTCACGCGCCGACGGGTTGATGGCTTTCACGGCCGCGGTCATGGCCGGAAGCAGAGGGCCGCTGTACGATCGCGGCTCCGTCAGCTTGTGACGCGCGGCGTCTTCCAGTGCGACTTCAAAACGCAACTCACCGCCGCTCCGTGTGAAGTATCCATGCACGAATTGGCCCGCATTCTGGAGATAGCCGTCGCTGACGCTTCCGGCGCGAACGGCGCCCAATTCAGCCTCCATGATCGCGGGAGCCGCGGATGCGATCCAGTCATTCGCCGCATCGCCAGTCAGATTTTCGAACGGGAGAACCGCGAACCGGCCCGGTTGGTGCGGTCGCGCGCAAGCGCTCAACAGCAATCCTGCAAGGATCAGCCGCTTCAGATGACCTTCTGCTCCGCAGCCATCAGCAGCTTGAATTCCTGGTTGTCTTTCAGCACCGCGAATTCGGGATCTTTCAGGAACTTCTCCTTTTCCTTGAAGCCCTCTTCGAGAGCTTTGCGGATGCACATAAGCGCACGCTCCATCTGTCCGCTCTTGGCGTAGATCTTCGCCTGGAAGTAATGATACTTGGCCCGCTCCTCGACGCTGCGCTCCTGCAGAGTCGTGCCAGTCGAACTGCGCCGCTCGAACACGTCAGGGTCGATCTCCAGGGCCTTTTGATACGCGACCGCCATTTCGGTGTATTGCTTCCGGGCGTAATACGCCGTGCCCAGGTTGCTGAGGAACGAGGCCGACTCGGGATTGATCCGCAGCGCCTTCCGGTACTCGTTCACCGCGCGCCGGTACGATTTGCGTGCGTAGAAAACGGTTCCCAGATTGTTGATCGCCTCGGCATAGTGCGAATCCAGTTTGATGGCGCGCTCATACTGCTTTTTCGCCGATTCCAAGTCGAGCAACTGGTGATATGCGATGCCGATCTTGTTCACCATAATCGGCGAATCCTTGGGACCCTGCAAGTAGGTCTCAATGGCCTCGCGATACATCTTTCGAGCCATCAGGATATCGCCCCGCATTTCCGGCGAAAGAGCCTTGGCGGGATCGGCGGCTGTGGTTTTTGCGGGTACCCGGAATCCGTTGGCGGTTTGCGCCGGCGGACTTTGCGGTGACGCCAGACTAATTGAGCTAAGGACCGTTACGAGAACAATGGAGAGACCGAAAAACATGGGGGCCTCCTATCTTTGATCTACTTTACCTCACTTAAAGATATCTCGGAGCCTTCCGAAGAAACCTTTATGCTCTTTCTTGTCGGGCTGTGCCGGGGCTGCCGGCGTCACCGGGATGCTCCGGGGATTTTTCGGCGCATCCGGCGGATTCGCCGACGCCACCGTTTGCGGCCGGTTGTCTGGAACCACGGCGGGTGTGAGTTTGGACGTCGGCTCCCACCCGGCCACCACGGTCCGGCCGCCGCCGTGGAGCCTGCAAATCTCCACCGGCTGGGTTCCTGCGATGAACACCTGGTTACGGACCTTAGGACATGCCGGTGTCGCCAGCTGTCCGGTCTCCGCATCGATCGCCGCGGTCACGATTCCGTCTGGAGCTTCAAATCCGTGAACGTTCTTGTACTCGCGATGCTGGTGCGCGCGTTTCATGAACTCGGCCCAGATGGGCAGCGCGCTGTGCGCTCCTTCCAGTTTGAAATCGCGATTGTCGTCGAAGCCGACCCAGACGACGCAGATCAGTTTCGAGGTGAATCCGGCGAACCATCCGTCGCGTAACGTTCCGGTCTTGCCGGCCGCGGGGAGTGTGAAATTGTAGCGCGATCGCACGCCGGCGCCGGTTCCGGAGCGCAGGACTTCTTCAAGCGTATTCTCGACCAGATACGCAACGCGGGGATCAAGCGCCTGGGTCCGCTCAGTCTGCGATTGAAAGGTCGAATTTCCGCGTTGATCGCGAATCGTTTTGATGAAGCTAGTTTTCAGCAGTTGGCCACCGTTCGCGAAAACCGAATACGCACCAGCGATTTCGAGCGGTGTGACCTCGTAGGACCCAAGCGCGATGGATGGCGTCGGCTTGATATTGATGTTCAGCCCGGCCGCGTGCGCCACCTGGGCGACCTTGTCGTAGCCGACCATCTCGGCAACCTTCACGGTTGGAATGTTTACGGAATGCACCAGAGCGAACCAGACCGGGATCGGCCCGAACTGTTCGTTCTTGAAATTCGCGGGCTCATACGGTTTATCGTCGAACCAAAACGTGGTGGGCTCGTCGACAACAATGGTCGCGGGCGTGATTACCTGCTGTGCGCCTTCAGTGACCGCCGTGCTAAACCCGGCCGCGTAGACGAAAGGCTTGAACGAAGACGCCGGCTGCCGCTTCGCGATCGCGTGATTGAGCTGGCTGACCCCATAGCTTCGCCCGCCGACCAGCGCCTTTACTTCGCCGGTCTCCGCGTCGAGGCACACCAACGCCACCTGCGCCAACGGAAATTCGTCTGTACCGTATTTTTTGTTGCGGCGCTTCCACTGCGCATCGGTTTCCTGAATCCCAGCCCGAACCGCCGCCACGGCGTCACGCTGCAAATTCATGTTGAGCGTGGTGTACACCTTGTACGAAGAATTGAGGAAATCGGTGCCCTCGAACTGGTTCTGAAGCGTGTCGTTGACCAAATCGACGAAGTACGGCGCGTCGCTCGATTCGACTTCTTCGCGAGTCACTTTGAGCGGAGCGGCCATCGCGTCTTCGTATTGACGCGCTGTGATGAATCCATCCTCATGCATCGCCTTGAGGATCACGTTACGGCGAACTTTGGCTCCATCCGGATGGCGGAACGGATTGCGCCGCGAAGGCGCGTTGATCATACCCGCCAACAGCGCCGCCTCGGGCAACGTCACCTTGCTCAGGTCCTTGCCGAGATACACTTCGGCTCCTTGGCCGAGTCCCTGGATGCTGAAACTACCTGCCTGGCCCAGCGGAACCGCGTTGGCGTAATATTCGAAAATCTGCTGCTTGGTGAGCTTCTGCTCCAGGTGCAGCGTGATCAACGCTTCCGGCACCTTCCGGCGCAGCCCACGCTTCACATCGCTGAGCCAGATTGTCCCGGCGAGCTGCTGCGAAATGGTCGACGCGCCTTCCATGCGATGCGTGGTCACATCGCGCCAGGCGGCTCGCATGATTCCAAACGGATCGAAACCCGAATGCTGAAAGAAATGTTTGTCCTCGGCCGCCAGCACTGCATTGACCATCACCATCGGAATGTCGTTGAAATGCACGATCCTGCGCTTCTCGCGGGTGCGTCCAAACAGATTTGTGATCAACTCCGGCTCGAGCAGGTACTGCGTCCGCTCAGTCTGATCGCGCAAAGAAATGAGCTGCGTGACGTGCTGGCCACGGATCTTGATGACCGCGCCTTCAGAATCGTAGGAATCCGGTCCCGGATTGATCTCGATCGCGTCCGCGCGCAAATGGAACCAGCCCACGCGGTTGTTGCTCGATTCGGAGTATCCGCAGCGCCGCAGATAGTCGGCGATTTCCGTGAGCGACGCTTCTTCACCGAGGGCGATGGGGCGTGGCGCGGCGTACAGCAGCGACGTATTTCCAAAAACACCGGCATGCAGGCGCTCTTCGATGATCCTGGAATACTTCGTGTAGTAGTAAGTGAAAACACCCAGCCCGACCGTGACCGTCAGCATGAAGGCGAGCAGGAATGCTCTGCCCCATGGGCTGACCAGGAAGCGGACCAGCAGCGCTTTGCGGGGAATCTGGAGCCGGAGGGCCACTATTTTTTAGTTTCTTCCAACGAGAACAATTCTTTCCACATATCCTCGTGCGGCTCCCAGTCGGGTGACTGCCGGCCGGTAATCTGAAGCTCGGCTACTTTGAGAGTTCCATGGCCGTAGGGACAAATATACTCGGTCCGCGGCGCTCCCAGCAGCACGTTGGTCCAGGATCCGGTCTGGATGGGCATACGCAGGCGGCGCAAACAGGCGCGGCATCGATACCGCTGATCCCAGACGATCAGCCATGCAAGCGCGGTTGCGAACAGCCAGAACAACAGCATGGTACAGGCATAGGCTAAATCCCGCTTCCCCGGAAACGGTCCCCCCTCTGCAAACGGCTTGAGAGGCGGATACATCCAAGCGATGCCCCGTTCCAACGCGCACAGCATCGCCAGCGCCACAGTAACTTTCGCGACCAGGTAGCCCCAGTACTTCATGGTTATTGGACACCCGCCCGATCCGCCGAGTTCCTGAATACCAAGTACGAACCCAGCTTGCTCTTAGTTTGACATATCTCACGGAAGAAAATGCCCTGCGTGTTCCGTTCAGTTTGGAAATGGTCCTTTCCAATCAGGGTGGTGGTTTTCAGCCAGTGGATCGCATTCTATCCTGCTCATAAATAACACTTTAGATTTGGACATAAGAGTGCACTCTGGGGATGCAGAATGACGGTAATGAGACTAGCGCTGGCATCGTTGGTGGCCGCCGCAATGACGGTTTGGGCGCAGCCGCCGATGCCTCCCATGCCTGGAGCGCCTGAGTATCCTCAGGGCGATGCCCGCAGTCCTCAGTCGCAATATCCGCCGCGCGCTGGTGCGCAAAATCCGCAAGCTCCGCAATCTCCCGACGACCAGAATGACGAAGCGCAAGCTGACGCTCCCGATCGGGGTGTAGCGCGCATCAGTTTCATGCAGGGCAACGTTTCCATGCGGCGCGGAGATTCGGGCGACCTGGTGGCCGCTACCGTGAATGCGCCCGTAACCATTGGCGATCGCGTAGTGACGGGCGACGGCCGGGCTGAAGTGCAGTTCGATTCAGCCAACCTGCTGCGTCTGGGGCCTTCGAGCGAAGTCCGTTTCAGCGAGCTTCAATACCATCGGTATCAAATACAGATCGCGGCCGGAACGGCGACCTTCCGCGTGCTGCGCGATTCCGATGCGCAAGTGGAAATCAGCACTCCTAGCATTTCGATTCATCCGTTGAAGCGCGGCGTCTATCGTGTCAACATTCGTCCCGATGGGTCTTCGGAAATCACGCTGCGCGCCGGCGCGGAAGGCGAAGTGTTCGGACCGCGTGGTTCCGAGCGCATCCGCACGGGCAGCACCATGCTGGTGCGCGGCTCTTCGAACGATCCTGAATTTCAAGTGACCGGCGCGGCTCCGGATGACGATTTCGACCGCTGGGGCGGATCGCGCGACCAGCAACTGGAGCGCGCCGTGGCTCCCCGCTACGTGCCTCGCGACGTGTATGGCGCGGAAGATCTCGACGGCAATGGACGCTGGGTTAACGATGGTTCCTATGGCCAGGTGTGGCAGCCCACGGGCGTCGATCCGGGATGGGCTCCCTATCAATGCGGCCGCTGGGTGTGGATGGATTACTACGGCTGGACCTGGGTCGGATGCGAGTCATGGGGATGGGCGCCGTATCATTATGGCCGCTGGTATTACGGGTCCATCGGCTGGGCCTGGTGGCCTGGTCCGCTGTATGGACGTTACTACTGGCGACCGGCGCTGGTCGGATTCTTCGGCTGGGGCGGGGGCGTAGGATTTGGAGTCGGTTTTGGATTCGGACATGTCGGCTGGGTGCCGCTGGCTCCGTTCGAGCGGTTCCATCCGTGGTACGGACGCGGCGTCTACGGCGGCGGGTTCCGCGGCGGCTCGGTGGTGAACAACGTCAACGTGACCAACGTGTATCGCAATGCGCGATTCACCAACGCGGTGACCAGCATGCGCGCGGGTGAGTTTGGACGCGGAGGCGTCACTCGTGCGACGTCGATTCGGGCGTCGGCGGGCGATCTCCAAAGAGCCGGCTCCGTGCGCGGCCAGTTGCCCGTCAATCCATCGCGAGAAAGTACGCAGTTTACCAGTCGTTCCGCGAGCACCCAAGGCTTGCCGCGGACCACCGACAATGCCCGGTTTTTCTCCCGCTCGCAACCGTCGCAGGCTAACCGGGTGCCTTTTGAGCAGCAGAGGCAGAACTTTTCGAATCGTAGTGCCGTGTCGGGCGGTGCTACTGGAAACTCGGGCGGCTTGCGCAGCGCAGAGTCGCCGGCCGTCCGAGGAAATAGTGCGGGAGCCGGGAATAATAGTGGCTGGCAGAGATTCAACCCTGGTGTGAGCGCAGGCGCCGGACAGGGGAGCCGTCCTTCAGTTACGCCGAACAACACGCCGAATAACGCGCCCAATAACAACGGCGGCTGGCAGCGTAGTGGAGGATATCAAGCTCCCTCCGCTCCTCAATCACGAAGCGGGTATGGCCAACCGGCGCCTTCCCGGACCTATTCGTCACAACCGCAGCAACTTCGGATCAGCCCGCCGATCGTTCAGAATCGCGGAAATTCGGGTGGCGGAGGTGGATCGCGGCCGAGCAGCGCTCCTGCCCCACGTTCTAGTGGCGGTGGTGGCGGCGGAAGCCATGGTGGCGGTGGCGCCCCAAGCCATAGCAGTGGTGGCGGGCACAGCGGTGGTGGCGGACGCCATTAGTTAGCTCACAGTTTTCTTCTTCCCTCGTGTGGCCCGGTGGACCTTCCCATCGGGCCCTTTTTTTAGTAGTGGTCCAGCCCCATGCGTCAGCTTGGGGCTATCTCTATGCGCGCGCTTAGCCCCAAGCTGACGCATGGGGCTGTCCATGTGGCGCTTACAGGCGGCGGGACGTTGAGCGGCACATGAATGAAAAGCGCGCATCTTGGAAACTGGCCCACTACCCTTTTTTTTCGTCTCGACGAAGTTGGCCGGTTACGTGCTGTAATAACCGCATGAAGCCAGCAGAAAAAAATATCCGAACATACGCTACCGTTCCGGCTCACGAAAAAGGGACGGGTCCGGGCTCGGCCGGGCAATCCGGTGACACCCAGGGACTGTCGGATGTCGCAGAGGCAGGCCCCGAGAGCGTCGAGGAACTGGTCGAGGAAGGACAATTCTTCGAGGCCGAAGTGACCAGCGGCGTGGAAGATGCTCCGGACGCCGACGTGGCTGAAGTTCACACGAAACAACTTCCGGAGGACGATGTTCCTTCCGAATACCTGGAAAGAGATTAGCCTCCAATCAGCTAGCGCTGATGATCGCCGCCGGTCGACGTCGCGGCTGGCTGATCGACGAAATAGGTAATCCCGGTATACTGCATCTCCTGCCAGGTCTGATCGCCCCAACGGACGTCGGCGGTGGGATCGGGATTCCACTTGTTCGAAGTCGAATTGTCGTAATGCGCGGTCGCATCCAGGCGCGATCCCTTCGGAACCGCGAGCGGCTTAGCAAAGACGTAATACGTCTGCCAGTTGAAGTCGTAGTGCGGAACCGCCAGAACGACGTCGGTGCGCCCGTCGGGATAAGTCAACCGGTATTCCCAGCTCTTACCGCGCAAGTGCGTGTGGGGGAACAACGCGGTCACATGAACGTCTTCCTTAAACTCGATGGCGGAATCCACGGCTTCGTTGTCCGCCCCGGCGGGAATCTTGAACATCGGTTGCATAAATGCGCTGTTATGGATCTCCTGGCGGGGAGGCTCCTTGGCGTAAATCATCCCAACACTGGTCTGGTCGGTGGCCGCCTTGCCATTCGCCGTGTAGTGGATTTGCAACACCAGCGTCGCGCCGGCCTTGACTTTCACCGCCATCCCCGGCTCGAAAGTCATGGCGTTGGTACCCGGAGCTGTCGTCGCAATCAGATTGCCTGGGCCGCCGCCGCTGGCCCCTTGATTGCGCGCGCCAGGAGCCGCCGACTTGGGAGCCACCGGCACGAATGACATCAGACGCACGGGTGTCCCTGGGTCGCGCACGAACACGAGCACGTGGTGCACGACGCTGCGCGTTCCGGGCCGAACCTCGATCGCCTGCACCCATTTGTCCTCGGTGAAGTTGGTCGGAATCTGCATGTACTGATAACTGATGGTGCCCTTGTCGGGAACGCTATACGGCTTCTCCATCGTGAAGACCGCGTCCGGCTGTCCGATCTCCCAGCCTTCAGCGAACTTCGGAGCGGACGGCAGGTCTTTCGGATTGCCTTCAGGCGCGCCGTTGGAGGCCCATTCGATCAGCGTTTTCTTGTCGGCGTCGCTCAGTCGGCGATCGTTCGAAAACGTGCCATGCGGATCGACGGAATGCCACGGGGGCATCTGGCCGAGCGAAACTTTTTCGCGAATGGATCGCGCCCATGGACGCGCCTGTTCGTAGGTGAGCAGGGGCATCGGCCCGATGTCGCCGGGGCGATGACAACTGGCGCAATTCTTATTGAGGATCGGGGCGACGTCTTTCGAAAAAGTCGGCGTCGCGGCGTTGGCGCACACCGATAATGCCAGGCCAAAGGCGAAACGAGTCTTCATGGCGGAAAAAGTTTCCTTGTTACCAAGATAGCCTATTTTGCTAGGGAGGCGGACTCCCTGGTCCGCGCGCGATCCCCTGATCCCGCTCCGCCTCACGCCCGAGCGTCGAACCCGCCTTTGATTTCACGCGCAGGGTGGTTATACTATTGGTATGAAGACGGCGGTGTCCATTCCGGATGACGTGTTTGCAAAAGCAGAGCGTTTGGCGCGACGTACCAAGAGATCGCGAAGCCGGCTGTTCACCGATGCTCTAAATGAGTACGTTACCAGGCACGCGCCGGAAGAAGTGACTGAAGCCATGGATCGCGTATGCGCTGAGTTGGGAACTACGACCGATCCGTTCGTTTCATTGGCGGCTCGGAGAATTCTCGAGCGCACCGAATGGTGATTTCGCAAGGCGAGATCTGGTGGGCGGATCTGCCCACACCAGTCGGATCAGGTCCCGGATATCGGCGCCCCGTCGTCATCGTGCAAGCAGATGCGTTGAACCGTAGCCGCATGGCGACCGTTGTGTGCGTGCCGCTCACCAGCAATGTTCGGTGGGAGGACGCTCCGGGCAATGTCTCCTTGACATCACGCGCCACTGGCTTGCCCAAGGATTCAGTAGCCAACGTTTCGCAGCTGGTTGCGGTAGACAGAAACCTTCTTACAGAGCGCGTCGCGAAAGTATCGCGCGCTAAACTCGAGTCGATTCTCGCCGGAATCGACGTGATTCTCGGAAGGTAGCCTCAGCGTTGTGCCGACGCCGGCTGCCCATGCTTTTTGTGCGTATCGAAAAAATCGAATAGCGCGAGCATGTTCGGTCCCGGAACGCTGGTGTGGCTGCCGCCGGGAACCTCGATGTATTTCACTTCCGTGCCGAGCCGCTTCATCTCAGCCACCATGTTCCGCGATCCACTGACCGGCACCGTGTTGTCGTCGTCTCCGTGCACCACGATTTCCGGAATATTGCGCATCGCTTCAACCGTCTTTGGATCGGCCACCCCAGAGATAGGTCCGAGCGCGGCCCAGATTTCGGGATGCTTCGCGCCCAACGTCCAGGTGCCGATGCCGCCCATCGAGTGCCCCATCAGGTAGATGCGATCGTCGTCGATTTTGTAATCCTTGCGCACGCGAGCCAGCACATTCATCACGTCTTCTTCGCTTAATTGCGCCCGGCGATTGGTAGTGCCGCCGACGCGCCCGTAGTATCCATCGATGCGATAGCCGAGCGGAGCGACCACGATATATCCGCGCTTTTCCGCGGGTTCGAGCATGGCGTAGTTTTGTCCAAACATCGAATCCTCGGTCCCACCCAGCCCGTGCAGCGCAACGATCAGAGGGAATGCGTGCGTGCCGTCGTACTTCGAAGGCACATACAGCCGGTACGGCATGATCTCGCCCGCTTTCTCAAAAAAGTAGTGGCGCTTGAAATCGCCGGTGCGTCGGGCAAGAGGATCTTTGTCTCCCTTGACCGCCAGGAACTCCATTGCGCCGGTGATCTCCTTAGTGATGTCGAAGGCGCCAATGTCGAATCGCCCACGGTTCACGTTGTGGACGTAGTCAAGCGGATACAGCACCTCGGCGCGAATCGATTCGGGAACGGAAGCGGCTTGCCTCTCGAGCTGCGCGAGCATCGCGTCGAGGTTTTTCTTCGCCGCGAAGCGCATGGTCGCCGAACCCAAAGGCCGCGTCCCATCCAAAACTTCCGCATGGAGCTGATACACGCCATCGGGCACCGATGCCAGATCCAATTCCATGAAGTATGGAGACTCCCGCAAATCGCGGGACACCTCATCGAATGTACCGAGATCCTTCAGGACCTCTGGAGGATTCCCGCCGCCGCGGCCCGCCGGAGCCTTACGCAAAGTCACGTGCGCCGTGAGTTGATTCTCCAGAGCGATCGACGGCGTATAGATCTGCTCCAGACGCACCGCAAAAGATTTGGAAGTATCCACGAACGCATGCTCGGACCGCAGCGCGAGCGAGCTCCCGTAATCCAGAACATCGGTCCACGGATTTCCAGCCAGCAGAACCATCCCCTTGGCGATGAGTCGGCGCACTTCGCCGACATTGCCGAGACGCGTCGCATCCGCGAGCGCACGATCGTTGGCGTCGATTTTTTCCTTCATCTCGCCTTGCGGATTCACCGTGCGTTTGCGGACGGTATAACCCAACCGTGCCAGCGGCAGGTTCGGCAGCGATTGGGGAAAAGCGGCGGGAACCAGTGCGAGAATGACCCCGGAACAAATCCATCGGCGCAAGGATTTCATCGAATTTCTCCTTGAAGCATTGTAATCCCTGGAGCGACTGCGAAGCTGTTATGTGGGTAGAAACCGGTACCCGACGCCATGCACCGTAAGAAAATGGCGGGGCGAATTCGGGTCGGCCTCCAGCTTCTGGCGCAGCTTGACGACGTGCGCATCCACCGTTCGCGTATTGGGGAACGACTCGTATCCCCATACCGAATTGAGAATCATGTCGCGCGTCAGCGGACGGTCGGGATTCGACAAAAAATAGGTCAGTAGATTGTACTCGGCAGGCGTCATTTTGAGCGGCTCGTTGTTTCTCGCGACCACCCGGCGTTCGAAATCGACCGTGACGTCGCCGAACTGAGCGACTTTGCGCGAATCGGGCGACGTCCGCCGTAACACCGCGCGAATTCGGGCCAGCAGCTCACGTGCACCGAACGGCTTCACCACGTAGTCGTCGGCGCCGATTTCGAGCAACAGTACCTTGTCCACTTCCTCGCCCACCGCGCTCAAAACGATGATCGGTGTCTTGACGTTGCCGGCGCGCAATTGCTTGGAGATTTCAATGCCGCTCATTCCCGGCAGCCGCAGATCCACCAGGATGAGATCGGGTTTAGCGGCAAGAGCACGCTCGTACCCGGCCTTTCCGTCGGCGGCCAGCAACGGACGATAACCTTCCTGCTCGAGCATCAACCCAATGGTGTCGCGCAGGCTCTCGTCGTCGTCGATCACCAGAATGGTGTTCATCGTATTTCTCAAGTTTAGCGGACGCTAGGAACCATTCGCCGCCGCGCTCGGTACTTTTACACACCTTTTACGAATTCACAACGACTTAAGCCAGCGGGCAGCTTAATCTGGTTTTGGACACAGGCAGTGCGGTGAAACGACCGGGAGCCGGAACGCTTCTCCTACCGGCTTCCGGCACTCTCCATTTGCAGCTGGCGATGAGCACGCCAAAGGCGCTGCCGTTCCGGCCACAGCAGCACGGCGACGGCCGGCAGGTATTGCGCGAGGATGATCCACAAGCGCCACGAGCCGGGCATGCTGGCCATGTCGGGGGAAAACAGCAATACAAGGAAGCCGCCCCAACTGCACACCATCAGCGGAAACAATTCCTTGCTGTTGCGTGCCACCAGCATCAGCGCCAGTTGATCGTAAACCATGCGTTGGGGCATCAGCGCCATGCTGATGATGAACCAGGCCCGATAGTCCCGCCAGCGGATCAGGCTCAGCAAAATCAGGGGGCCCAGCGGCAGCGAAAGAAGCGGCGGCAGCGTGCCTTGATAACTCGACACCTGCCGTAGCCAGACCATCGGCCACGATGGATAGACGGCGAAACTAGCCACCAGCAGCAGCGATCCGGCCAGCGCCGGCCAGCGCCATTGCGAGATGCTTGGGAATCGAATGCCCGACGCCATCAGCATCGGAAGTCCGATGTTAGGTTTGGCGAGCAGCATCGGCGCGATCCCCGGCAGAAACCACATCGCGCACATCAATGGCGACCATTGCACAAAGATCACGCTGTAGATGAACGGCCAGGAGAAAAACATTCCCATTCTCCAGGTCTCTCCCGAGCGGAGCATTCCCCAAGCCAGCAGAGCGACCGAAATCCCGATGAAGATCGCGCCGGCCACAGAGTCCGCCATCCGAGCCAATGGGAGCGCAAGGAACGCCGCGGGTAATGGATATGGGATCGCGTTTGGTCCTGGCGGATAGGCATACGGATCGTGTCCCGCCAGCAAATCTCGAGCGGAGCGGAGGGACCATCCAAAATCGGCGGCTCCGATGTGGAACGTAGTGGTCAATGCGAAGCAAGCTGCACCGGCAAGCAGTCCTGCCGCGATCGCTTTCAGTACATTGCCCCGCATACCTAACTATCGGCAACGGCTCGGTAATTATGCAGGATCGCCTGACTATGACCCGAAGAAATCCGCGATGACTGCTTTGGCTTCCGGCGGTCCCGTAACTTCAAGGCAGATCGACTGATTGCCAGCTTCGACCACGATCTTGAAGGTCAGGAACCGGCAGCACTGGCGTTCCAAATCCACCAGGTGGCTCAGATGGGCAAGCACGTCGGAAGTAGGCTCAAAACGATACGCATAGCCTAGCGGCAAAGACGTCACGTCAAGAGCGGTACTGCGAAGCGAATTCAGCATCGCCTGGCGGCGCTCCCGCATTTCTGATTCGGTGAGGGTGCAGGCGATCGGGAGTTCCATGAGCGGAGCGTAGCCGATCGGTCAAGCAAGGTCAAACTCACCACGATGCGCGGACCGATCACCGGACCGCGCCAAAGGGACAGCCCCATGCATCAGCTTGGGGCTAGCGCGGGCATTGCGATAGCCCCAAGCTGACGCATGGGGCTGAATCGTAGCAGTGACGTAGTCCCCGAAATTCCCACTTGCATGGCCTACCGCCGGATCGCCCATCGACAACGGGTATTCTGTAAATATGCCGTTTTCCCGAATGCTTACGGTCCGTCAGCACTTTCCAGACCGCAGTCTTGCGGATATTCCAGCTACAGTCGCCCGCGAACTCGGGGCACTGACGGGAGCCATCAAACCTGGCGCGCGCATCGCGATCGGCGTCGGCAGCCGCGGGATCGCCAACATCGCGACCATCGTCCGGTCGGCGGTCGATTTCTTCAAATCGCGAGGATTCCAGCCGTTTCTGTTCCCGGCGATGGGCAGCCACGGCGCGGCGACGGCGGAAGGACAGGCCAGCGTGCTCGCACATTACGGGATCGACCAGAACACCATGGGCTGTCCGGTTCTCAGTTCGCTGGAAGTGGTTTCGCTGGGGAAAACGCCCGACGGCATCGAAGCCTTTATGGACCACAACGCGTTTTCGGCCGACGCTGTTTTCCTGATCGGGCGCGTCAAGTGGCACACGGACTTCGCCGGCAAGATCGAAAGCGGACTGTTCAAAATGATGGCGATCGGTCTGGGCAAATTCGCCGGAGCGCAGCGTTATCACACCTACGCATACCAGCTCGGACTGGAGCATGTGATCCGCACCGTCGGACGGCAGGTTTTGAAGAGCGGGAAGATTCTCGGCGGGCTGGCGATTCTGGAGGACGCTAATCACCACACCGCGCAGCTCGCCGCGGTTCGTGTCGACGAGATGGAGCGCAAAGAAGAGGAATTGTTGGCGCTGGTTAAATCCTGGATGGGACGGATTCCCCTGCCGCTGAATATCTTGATCGTCGACGAGATTGGCAAGAATTATTCAGGCGCGGGCATGGATACCAAGGTGGTTAACCGCGGCGTCAACGGCGAATACAATCCGTGGAACACCGCGCCCAAGTTCGATCGAATTTTTCTGCGCGGCCTCAGCGGGCATAGCTATGGAAACGGCGTCGGCCTGGGCATGGCGGACGTGGTGCACGACCGTTTGCTCAAACAGATCGATTGGCATCCGACGCACATTAATTCCTTGACTGCGTCCACGCCGGCTGCGATTCGCACCCCGATTCATTTCTCCACCGATCGCGAATGCCTGGAAAAGATCTGGCCCACTGTCGGCGTCCACCAACAGGAGGATGTGACCATCGGACGGATCGCGAACTCGCTCGAGTTGGGGATTCTGCAGCTCAGCGAAAATCTGCGGCGCGAAATCGAGGCAAACCCGAAGCTTGAAATTCTGGGCGACGCGGAAGAGTTGGATTTCGACCGCCAAGGGAACCTTCCCGCAGTGCTCGCCGGGGTCGCCGCGACACATTGATGGCACAGGTTTCGCGCCGCTCGCTTGCCATAGGAGTCGCTCTGCTATGCCTGCCGACGTTCCTGTTCATCTGGTGGAATCGCGACGTTCCGCATTTCGGCATCCTTGAAGATGACGGCATTTACCTGATCGGTGCGAAATCGCTGGCCGAAGGATCGCACTACCGAATCCTGAATCTGCCGGCCGAGCCGTATCAAACCAAGTATCCGCCGCTGTATCCGCTGTACTTGTCGCTTGCCTGGCGCGCAGGGGCGACATTCGCGGCGAAGCTTAGCGCCGCAGTCATCCTTTCCTGGCTGTCTCTTCCAATGGTCCTGTGGCTGTTCCACGTCTGGTTGCGGCGGCATGGTTTCGACCAGCGGCCGGCGTGGCTGCTAACGGCTCTGTTCGGACTGAATCCTTATGTTCTGTTCTTCATTTCGAACCTCGGTTCAGAGATTTTTTTCATGGTGTTTCTCCTGGCGACGATTCTGGTCGCCGAGAAACCCGATCGAAACTATGCGTTAGTCGCAGGCGTGATCGCCGGATTCGGCTATCTTGCGCGCACCGCAGGAATCGCGCTTCTGCCAGCCGCCCTGATTTATTACCTGTGGATTCGCGAGCCTCGCAAGGCCCTATGGTTCACGGCGGGGATGGCGCCCGCAATCGTGGGTTGGACGCTCTGGAGCCAGACTCATGCAGCGCCGCAGCACGATATCGTCACGCTGTACTACACCAACTACCTGGGCTATCAGCTTCTCAATGTGACGCTCGACAATATTCACGTCGTTTTGTGGAAGAACCTGAGTGCGCTGTTGGAGTCGTTCGGATCGTACGTGTTCCCCCAGATGCTGCAAGGTTTGCCCGCGAAACTCATCCTTCAGCCGCTGGCCCTGGCGATGATTCTTGGCTGCATCCGCATGGCCCGGCGTGGGAACCTGTCGTTCTATACCGCGTTTGGAGCCGTTTCGGCAGCCATGCTACTGGTCTGGCACTTCCCTCCGAATCAGCGATTTGTCTTGCCGCTGGTCCCGCTGCTCCTCGCGGGCTTCTATTCCGAAGCGAGCCATTTTTCCGGCCTGGTTCGCACCGCGTTCCAGCATAAAGACCGGAGCCAGCGCGTGGTCGCCTATGCCTTTGCTGGACTCCTGATCGCGATTCTGGGGACCGGCGCCGGTCTGCAGATCTATATGTGGGCCAGTGTGATTCCGGAACAGGTTCGCAGCGATCGCAAGAATGCGACTGAATATGCGGCTGTGTACCAATGGATCGACGCGAATGCTCCTCCAGGCGCGAGTATCTTATGGGAAAACGACACGGCGTTATATCTTCTGACCGGGCGTCACGCCGTGGCGTTCCTGATCCCGCCGCGGCAGTGGTACCAAAGCGAGAACGACGAGGATCTGGCCTCTTATCGCCGGATCGACGAATATGCTCGCGATCACCAGCTCGATTTTGTAGTGTTGCCCACCGTTGGACCGCATCGCAATCCAGAGGTTTTGAAGGCAGCCGCGGAGAACGTCAATCTAGAAGGAATTCATCAGGAAACGGGCGGGGTCATCTATCGGGTGAAGAAACCGGCGGGAACGAACGGGAAATAAAGCGGACCGGGCGGGTTCGGTGGTTACCTCTCCCGCCCAATCCGGCAATGGCTAACTTAGCTACCCTGGTTAGAAGCGGCGGACATCACCGACGCGATCTTCGAGAAGATCGTGCTGATGCTGGTCGCAACGCCCGGCATAATGGCGCCGGCGGCGACGGCCACGAAACCTGCCATCAAAGCGTATTCGATGAGGTCCTGACCGCGCGTATCTTTCCAAACTTGCAACTTCAAAATCAAATTCTTCATGTTTCTCCTGTGTTCTCCTCTCCCTATGCTGCGCGACAGGTCTCTGTCGCTGAATCAAAAGTATCATCCAACCCAGTTCGAAAGAATCGGGCTAATAGCCTAAGAGGTCTCCTGAAAAACTCTCAGATACTCGATATTTGAAACGTTTCCAACACCTTAGGGGTATCTCCAGTACCCCAACCAACGGGCTATTTGGTAGGGTAGGAGGAATGCCCAAGTCGGTCCGGACATTGTTGATTCTGCTGATCCTTCTGCTTCCCTCGGCATATAACGCATGGCGGGACCGGACTATGCCAGACTTGGGATACCTCCACGACGATGGAGTTCTGTTCGTCAGCGCGAAATCGGTCGCTACGTCGAACGGCTACCGGATTCCCAGTTTGCCGGAGCAACCCGCGCAAACCAAGTTTCCTCCGCTCTATCCTCTTTATTTATCTTTAGTTTGGCGCGTCAATCCGGATTTTCCAGAGAATCTTGGGGTCGCGACGCTCTTGAGTTGGGTCGCCCTGGCCGGGACACTGGTACTGGCGTTGTGGCTGTACCGTCGTACCGGATTCTCCGAACCACGAGCCTGGGTTTTGGTGGGCCTGCTGGCTTTGAATCCGTACATGATTCTGTTCGGAACGCGAATGTTTTCAGAAGTTTTCTTTACGGCCTGGGTGTTAGCGACGCTGTTGGTGATTTCTCGTGGCGGGATCGGCATGGCAGTGCTTGCCGGATTGCTCGCGGGCTGCGCCTATCTGTCAAGAACTGCTGGGATCGCGTTGTTGATCTCAGTTCCGGCCATCCTTATATGGAAACGGGAATGGCGGCGTGGGGTCGCATTTGCAGCTGCTATGTTACCGGTTGTTGTCGGCTGGTCGATCTGGACTCGCGCCAACATGCCGGCGTCGCCGGATCAAACGCTGCTGTATTACACAGACTACGTCCGGTATCAATTTCTCAACGTTGGATTGGACAACCTGGGCGTGGTGCTGTGGAAGAATCTCGATCAGGTCCTGTATGCCATCGGGTCGCTGGCGATGCCCAAGATGGTTGATCTGTTACCCATGAAAATCCTGACACAGGTGATCGCGATTGCGATGATCGCGGGAACCGTGCGATTGGTCCGGCGCGGCGTGCTGTTCCACTATGCTGCGTTCGGGCTGGTCTCGACCGGCATGTTGCTGGTGTGGCATTTTCCGCCGAATGAGCGGTTTGTGCTGCCGCTGTTTCCGCTGTTAGCGGCCGGACTGGTGGAAGAACTCGAGCATCTCGCGAAAATGTTGTTGGCGGGATTCCGCCATCGTGAGGTTGGCCAGCGCGTGGTCGCATGCATCATCGCGACCGTTGCTGTCGCCATTTTCGGTACAGCGGCTGCGATGCAGGGCTATGTGACGTTCGTGTTCCTGCATGAATCGGCTGAGCAGAAGTCCGCGAAGCTACACGATCTAAAAGAAGCCTATTCCTGGATTTCGGCTAACTTGCCGGCATCGGCAAGCATGCTTGCATATGACGATCCCCTGCTCTACCTGTACACCGGACGGCGCGGAAATTATTTGCCGCTGCTTCCGCGATGGTGGTACGCGGAGGATCACGCGGCGATGATTGGGGCTTACAGGGATGTAGCGAACTACTGCCGTCAACGCGGACTGGACTATATTCTATTCACTTCGCAAGACTTATCGCGCGAGGTGGGCGAAGAAGACCGGCAGGCGATCGAGAAAGCCGTGCGAGAGGATCCGCGGCTCAAACCGTTGTATAGAGGCGGAATCGCGACGGTTTACAAGCTCGAGGATTGACCGTTCCCCGTGATTCCAAAAACGTCGGCCGGCTCACTTGCGTTCGCGGTTCGGTGCCAGGCGATTGGGTTTCAAAACAGACCACAGAACCACGAGCGGCAGCGAGTGGATCGGTCCCATGTGCTCGCTCCTAAGGCCTTTCCCCGAGCGACTTCCAAACCGCTCCCCGTCTATTCTCGAAGCATGGGCGCCGTTCTCGGACTGGTATTTCTTGCAGTTTCAGTGAAACAGGACGGGACCCATCTCCGCGCCGGTTGCGCGGCCGAAGAGGAATCCCTCGCCACGCTCGCTTCGGGAGCCCAGATCACGATCCGCTACGCCCTGTCCGGCGAAAGCGTCCCATGCTATAAGGTCACCGTCCAATCCAGCGGCAAGAGCATGGAGGGTTATCTTTCGAGCAGCGAAATCGAGGGGTTGGACGATTTCGAACAGGAGCGCCGCGACGCTGCGCGTCTCGACATTAACCAGGTGATGAGCGCGATTCGGGCGTCGACGCCTATGCCGGCGACGGCACCGGAAGGGATGAAAGGGATCGCCGGAGAAGCCGCCCAGTTCATCCAATCCGGACAGCCTGCGCGCGCGCTCGAAATGCTCCAAGCGGAGTTGCGCAGGCGAAAGGATCCAGTATTGCTGGCGCTGGCCGGCGTCGCGGCATGGAAGGCGGACGATACACGTCATGCCCTCGAATACTGGCGCGGATCTCTCGATCTGAAGCCGAATCCTGAGTTGGAAGTTTTAGTGCGCCGCGTCGAGCGCGAAGCCAAGAGCGATCAGAGCGCCGACAAGCTGGTGGGCACGCGTGTGGTGCTCCGGTATGACAGCGCGGCGGTGAAAACGGACGCTGCGCGCGAAATGCTGGGCGCGCTGGACGAAGACTATTCCCGGATTTCGCAGCAGCTTGGCTGCGTGGTGGACGAAAAGATCGTCGCGATCGTGCAAAGTCAGGACGCGTATCGTAAGACCACTAACGCGGCTGAATGGAGCGGGGGCCAGTTCGATGGCCGAATCCGCGTCCCGGTGATCGCGGGCCAAGCGATGAACGCCGAAATGCGCCGCGTCTTCGCGCACGAAACCGTTCACGCCTGCCTTTCGATGCTGGGTCGCTGGCCGGCGTGGCTCCAGGAAGGCCTCGCCCAGAAGCTTTCCGGCGACCGGCTCCGCCCGGCAGTGAGCCAGGAGATCGCCCAAATGGCGCGCGAACACAAACTACCGAAGTTGGAAAACATCGGGCAGGACTGGTCGCGGCTGGATTCGGATCATGCATTGATTGCTTACGGACTATCGCTGGCCGCTGTCGACGCGCTGTACGAAAACTTCCACGCGGACGGCGTCGGAAATCTCCTTCGAAGTCCCGAGCGGTTGGCGGGGATCACGGCGGAGCTCGATAAGCGGCTGGGTTTGTAGCGCGATAAGACTCGCTGGGACATAGCTTCCGTTTGATTCGTGTCTATTCGTGTGCATTCGTGGCTGACATTTGTCACGCCAGTCTGCGCTGGTATCCTGGTAGTCGATCATGTCATTCGCGACCATTCCGGAAGCCCTCGACGACTTTCGCGCCGGCAAAATGCTGGTGGTGGTGGACGACGAAGATCGCGAAAACGAAGGCGATCTCACCATCGCGGCGCAGTGCATCACACCCGACGCGATCAATTTCATGGCAACTCACGGCCGCGGGCTGATCTGCCTGGCACTGACGCCGGAGCGTTGCGATGCGCTGCATCTTCCATTGATTTCTCCGATGAACACGTCGCGCTTCGGGACCGCCTTCTGTGAATCCATCGATGCCGCTGAAGGTGTGACCACCGGGATTTCCGCGGCTGACCGCGCGAAGACCATTCTCACCGCCATCGATCCTAAATGTGGACCGCGCGACCTCGCACGTCCTGGGCACATGTTCCCCTTGCGGGCGCGCGAAGGCGGCGTTCTGGTGCGCGCCGGACAAACCGAAGCCGCCGTCGACCTGGCGCGTATGGCAGGGCTCGAACCCGGCGGGGTCATTTGCGAAATCATGAATCCCGACGGATCGATGGCGCGCGTTCCACAACTCGCCGATTTTTGCGAGCGGCACGGAATGAAGATGATCTCTGTCGCGAGCCTGATCCGGTATCGCCTGGAGAATGAGCATTTCGTAGAGCGCCGCGCGGATGGCTGCCTGCACACGGCGTTCGGATCGTTCAAAACGATCACCTATGTGAGCACTTTCGACGGGGAACAACACGTCGCGTTGGTGCTGGGTGACGTGAAGGGCAGAAAGAACGTACTGGTGCGCATGCATGCGCGCTGTATGTATGGCGACGTGTTTGGATCGACGCAATGCAATTGCCGGCAGATGATCGAAGGCTCGCTCGAACGGATCGCCGAGGAAGGCGCCGGCGTGCTGGTGTATCTGCACCAGTCGGGATCAGGAACGCGTTCGCATGTTCCCGCCGAGGCTCAGACCCGGCCGCAACACGAATCCGGAATCGGCGCGCAGATTCTGGCCGACCTGGGGTTGACCACGATTCGGCTGCTAACCAATCACCCGCGAAAAGTGGTGGGGCTGGATGCGTTTGGAATCGAAATCGTCGAGCAGGTTCCGATATTAGCCAGTTAGAAAAAACGGCAGGTCGGGTACCTGCCCCACGGCTATGCGCGGAAAACGTTGCGAATCAGGAACACGACGTTGGCCGGCCGCTCGGCAAGCCTGCGCATGAAATACGGATACCACGCCGTCCCGTAGGGGACATACAAGCGCAGCCGGTAGCCCAGATCGACGATCTGGCGCTGCAAATCGCGGCGGATGCCGTACAACATCTGAAACTCGAATTGTTCCGGACCGATTTTTCGTTCCCACGCGTAGCGGAACGCCTCGCCCACGATCCGATCGTCATGCGTGGCGATGGCCGGATAGGTCCCCTGATCGAGCAGCGTCTTCATGAGGACCACGTAATTGAGATCCACTTCGCGCTTTTCGGCGAAGGCAACCGAGGGCGGCTCATCATACGCGCCCTTGCACAGCCGCACGGGCATGGAGAGGGCATTCAACCGGTCGATATCGGCCGCGCTGCGGCGCAGGTATGCTTGGATCACGGCACGCGTCCCTGGAAACTCGCTGCAGATCCGCGTTGCCACGTGCAGCGTGCGGTCGGTATAGGCGCTAGATTCCATATCGATTTCGATAGGACTTCCCAGCGATCGCGCTTTGGCCGCGAGCTGTCGGACATTTTCGTAGCAGGCGTCTTCGGAGAAATCCAGTCCGAACTGGGTCAGCTTGATGGAAACCGTCGCTGGAAGGGACCGCTCGGCGATGCGGACCAGCGCGGCGATGTAATCGTCGCGCGACCGGGCTGCCTCTTCGAGCGACGTAACGTTTTCGCCCAGGTGATCGAGCGTCGCCCAGATCTTTTCGCGCTGGAGCTTGTCGCACACCGCGAGCGCGTCGTCCAGCGTTTCTCCCGCCACGAACCGGCGCGTGACCTTGTGCGAAAGCGGCGAGGTCTCCATCCACCTTCGCAGTCCTTTCTGGCTGGAAAGGAACAGGAAGAAGCGGCGCATCATGACGGCCGGTCCAAACCTCCCGGGTCTGAACTTCCCAAGGCCTGCGGTTCACGCGCGGCGGCGTCGATGCGGCCGGGTTCCGGAACATCGGCCGCGCCACCGACGCCCAGCTCGCGCATGCGCTTCAATGACGGCAGCAGCCGCGCTTCCCACGATCCCGCCGAGCGGTTGTAGGCGTCCACGGCTTTCGCCAGGTGGCGTCCGGATTCGGCGTAGGAGTCCGCGAAATTTCGTACACGATCGTAAAACTCGCTCGCGATGCGCCGCAGTTCGTCGGCGTTTTTCGCCAGACGCTCCTGCCTCCATCCGTACGATACGCCCTTCAGAACGCTGATCAGCGTGACCGGCGTGGCGAGCAGGACTCGTTTCGCCATGGCGCGCTCCAGCAGCTCCGGCTCGCGTGCCAGCGCCGCGCTGAGGAAATGGTCGCCTGCCAGGAACAAGACCACCATTTCCGGCGCAGGCTGAAATTGCGTCCAGTATTCGCGGCCGCCGAGCTGGTTGACATGCCGCAGCACTTGCTGGGCATGGCGGTCGAGGGCAGCACGGCGCGAATTGTCGTCCGGCGCCGCTTCGGCTTCGAGATACGCGCTCAAAGGGACTTTGGCGTCCACTGCCAGCGTCCTCGCGCCAGGCAGCCGGACGATCATGTCGGGACGCATGCGGTCATTCGATTCCTGTTCGAAGAAATCGCAATACGGGACCATGCCGGCCAGTTCTGCGACGCGGCGTAGCGTCAGTTCGCCCCATCGGCCGCGTGCGTTGGGAGCACGCAGGGCTTGCGACAGAGCCACTGTTTCGCGGCTCAAAGAGGAGATTTGATGTTCGAGTCCACCCAGCATGTGCTGACGCTGGGCCTCGAAATCGCGCATCTGGGATTCGATGCGATGCAGGGTGTCGGCGATGGGCGGCTCGGCTGGGCGGCGGCGGAGCCACAAGGCGGCGATCAAGATCGCCAAAACAAATCCACCCAGAAATGTAGCGGCGAGCGTCACCACTTTTAGTGTGGCACACATCCTGGAGCTAGGAGCATTCCCTCGGAATTGCGATAGCGCAGCCCCATGCGTCAGCTTGGGGCTATTTCTATGCCGCGCGCTGGCCCCAAGCTAACGCATGGGGCTGGCGTAGCGGTTTCGAAGGGTATCCGATCGGGTCATTTCGAATCGCCTCGATCGAAAGAGGCAGCCATGGCCTTCTCGAGCTCGTTGAAGCGCTTGCGCAAGGTCAAGAACAGCAGCCCATAAAGCAAGGCATTAGATAGGATTGGCAATCCGATCATAAGAGCCAGCTGGTGGTTGGTCACCGTACGACTAATTCTCTCACGCAGCTGCTTGTACCCGCCATTCAACTCCGGACACTGTCGAACACCGCACGCTCGGCGATACACTGAAGATCATGCCCGACCCTAAGCGCGAACTTCTTCGCCATACTGTCGCGACCATTGCTTATCGAGGCGCGAAAGCGCTCCGCGGGACTCCCGAATCGTTCGCCGATTTCCGCGCTTCCGATTCCAGCCGCACTCCGGCGCAAATCCTGGCTCATCTAGGCGACCTGTTCGATTGGGCGCTTAGCATCGCGCAAGGCAAGCAGGCTTGGCAGAATTCGCCGCCGCTGGCGTGGGCTGCCGAAAAAGAGCGATTCTTTAAGACTCTCGAAGTGTTCGATGCATATATGGCTTCCGATGCCCCGCTGGGAGCGCCGGCCGAGAAGATCTTTCAGGGCGGCATCGCGGACGCCCTTACGCACATCGGTCAGATCGCGATGTTGCGTAGACTGGCCGGGTGTCCGGTTCGGGGCGAAAATTACTACGCCGCGCAGATCCAGGCCGGTCGGGTGGGCGCCGAGCAGGCCGCCGCGGTTCGGGAATTCTGATCAGGACTGGCGCTCGACGTATACCGCGGTCCCATAACACAGCACTTCCGTCACGCTTTGCATAACTTCAGTCGCGTCATAACGGACGCCGATGATTGCGTTCGCACCCATCTGGTCGGCGTGCTGACACATCAGATCGAAGGACTGCTCACGAGTCTTTTCGCACAATTCCGAAAGCAGCGTGATGTTTCCTCCGACGATGGTCTGGAGCCCGGCGCCGATGGTCCCGAAGATCGAGCGCGAGCGCACCACAATCCCACGCACCAGGCCAAGGTTCTTGGTGATGCGAAAGCCGTCCAGCGTAAAGGCGGTGGTAACCATGTTATGGGTCATGCTGGATTATCGCATTCAGTACAATCGCAATCCAGTAATATCGGCGCGAGGAGTTTTAGCCACGAATGCACACAAATCCACACGAATCGAACCCAAGCATACCTATTCTGTGCGCAGAGCGGTGACTGGATCCACTCCGATCGCGCGGCGCGCCGGGAACCAGCAGGCGGCCAGCGCGATCAGCGCCATGATCCCGATTGCCATCGAATAAGTGAACGGATCCGTTGCGCTGATTCCGTACAGGATTTGGCCGAAGAATCGTCCTCCTGCAATCGCAAGCGCGATGCCCACG